>CESM01236252.1_pt1 | contig 11447 bp, 13 predicted proteins | sample 361421 | NCBI WGS metagenome assembly CESM01 (sample SAMEA2622219, study PRJEB7988) | marine metagenome | isolation source: saline water (ENVO:00002010), including | reverse complement strand
CTTCTGTGGACGGATCTTTTACTTTTTCATTTGATTTTTCTTCTTTTGGTTTTTGAATTGGTTGATTTAATTTTTGTTCTTCTTTTTTATTTTCTTTTTCTGGTTTTTCATCCTCTTTCTTTTTACTAATCTGAGGTACGTTTGTTTTTTCTGCTATTTCGATCAGTTCAACTTGAATAACAGGTGGCATTTCAAGTTCATCATTATTAAATAAAGGGAGTGAGACTATTGTAAAAAAAAGAATGAACAAGTGAAGAGATACTGATCCTACAATTGAAATTCTCATATTTAAGTCCCATTAATTAATTGCTTACGGGTTTTGTAATTAAAGAAACTTTTGAAAAGCCTGATCCAGATAACTCCCCAAGTACTCTCATTACTTTTCCGTAGTCAATTGCCTCATCTCCTCTGACGTATATCTTTGTATCTAATCTATTATCAGTTATTGCTTTTATTTTAGGAATTAATTCACCCAGTGCTATTTCTGTTTCTTGAATATAGATTGTACCGATCTCATTGATTGATACTTCCATTGGCTCATCATCAGATTGCAGAGTGTCAGCATTGCTTTCAGGGAGATCTACTTGTACGCCAACTGTTAATAATGGAGCAGTAACCATAAAAATTATAAGCAGAACCAACATTACATCAACAAAAGGTGTAACATTTATATCGCTAAAGGGTTTTGAACGAGTATTTTTAATCACTTAATAAATTTCATGTTTATTTTGCACTAAGTCCTCTTGAGAAAATGACATTAAAGTGCTCTTTAAATCTATACATTCGGGCATTCTCGTCATTCACTTGGCTTGTGAAAATATTATAGGCTATTACAGCTGGTATAGCTGCCAGAAGTCCTAGAGCTGTTGCAAAGAGAGCTTCTGCAATTCCTGGTGCCACTACTGCTAAGGATGTATTTCTTGATATTGCAATTGACTGAAAAGAATTCATTATACCCCAAACCGTCCCAAATAGACCAATAAAAGGTGTTGTTGCACCGATAGTTGCGAGATAGCTGAAGTATAGTGAGAGCTTTTCATTTTGATAATCAATTGCGGCTTCCATAATTCGATTAATTCTATCAGTAATGCTGTCGATATTTTTTTTAGTATCTTTATTAGATTTTTCAATTTCATCTACTGCCTCAAGAAAAACATATTTTATAGGACTCTCTGAAAGATGGTGGGTGGTTGATGCAATTTCTTTGATGGAACGTCCTGACCAAAATTCTTCCTCAAATTGTTTGCTGATTTTTTTTAGAGACCTAAAAAGTCGTATTTTGTGAATAATAATTGTCCATGAGAATATTGATGCAGCAAATAATATTAGAATTACTAATTTCACTACTAAGTCAGCCCTAAAGAATAGAGACATTAAGGTGAACTCATCGTTTATTTGACTTGCACTAATCAGAGCTTCGTTATCCATAATATTATTTTAAAACTAAAAATTGTCTTAAATAGGGCATCAAGTGTCCGTCTTCTTACTTTCAAGTAAGATTTTATATAGCTCCATAAAGTCATCTAACCTTAAAACGCACAATGAATTACCAGTTGTTTCCCTATTTCTTCTTGTAATTACCACGGGAAATGAATCTGATTTAGATGTTTCAATATTTTCTTCTACTTGCTTAATTGACTCATGGATTTTAAATTTTTCAGTTCTCTTTGCCTCGACGTAAATATGGGGAGTATTTTTCAAATCACTTCCACCTGACGATTTTATTGCCCCACCTCCAGACAGAGGCATCCGCTGCACAAGATCATCTCCACCAAAAACTTTTTCATTAAAATATTTGGCTAACTCTCTTTCATATCCATCACCTTTTCTTTTTGGAGAGCTGCCTGACATAAAAACGAATCAAAATTATCAATTCATTAAAGACTAATTAATATATTTGGATTTTAAAAGTTAATTAATCAAGCGATTCTGCTTAATTCTTCATCACTTGCCTCAAAATTTGAGAAGATCTGCTGAACATCTTCATCACTATCAAGCTCGTTTATTAAATTTATAAGTGATTTTAACTTATCGCCATCAACTTTTACTAATACATCTGGTCTCCATTGAAAACCAGATGAAACTGGCTCACCATATTTAGCAGCTAATAAATCGTAAAACTTTGACATTGTATCGGGTAAGCATACCGCTTCATATTCATCCTCTTCTACGAAACAATCTTCTGCACCATTTTCAATTGAAAAGTTAAAAAACTCATCCTCCGTTGCAACATCCTTATTAAATTTCAAAAAACCATAATGTTTAAATGCATGTGAAACTGAACCTGTTTCACCTAATGACCCGCCAAACTTTTGAAATGATGATCTTACATTAGATGCTGTTCTATTTCTATTGTCAGTAAGTGCCTCAACAATTATAGATGTACCTGCAGGACCAAATCCTTCATATCTCATCTGTTCATAATTAACAGTATCTTTATCCAAAGACTTTTTAATAGCACGATCAATATTCTCTTTAGGAAAACTAGATGACTTTGCAAGTTGAATTGCTGATCTTAATCTGGCGTTTTGATCAGGATCTGGGGAACCTAACTTTGCTGCAACAGTTATTTCTTTAGATAACTTAGAAAATAGTCCTGCTCTTTTTTTGTCTTGCGCACCTTTTCGGTATTGAATATTTTTAAACTTAGAATGTCCCGCCATCTAACTTCCTATTTTTCCACCAATACGAATTGATTGAATATTTTTAGCAAGAAAATTGTTATCCTGTGACTCTATGATTACGCCACATAATGTGCCTATACCATCAGCAGGTGGTACTCTTTTTCTTTCAGTATCTTGTGTTGCAAATTTTCTTACAAATTCTTGTTTTTTCGTTCCAATAACAGAGTCGTAATCACCACACATACCTGCATCTGTTTGATAAGCCGTCCCATGTTCCATTATGGTAGCATCAGCTGTTGGAACGTGCGTATGCGTCCCTACTACCGCGGTTACGCGTCCATCAAGATGATGACCCATGGCCATCTTCTCACTCGATGCTTCAGCATGAAAATCTACAAAAATGAATGATAAATTTTTTACATCAATTTTTTGCAATACCTCTTCAATTTTGAAAAAAGCATTGTCACAGGAGCGCATAAATAAGTTGCCCATTATATTAATAACTGCAATTTTTTCCTTATTGTCCAGCTCATAAATATTAAAGCCTAGTCCAGGAGATCCTTCTGCAAAATTATAAGGTTTTAATAGATTTTGATCCTTATCGATATAACTGGTTATTTCTTTTTGATCCCATAAATGATTTCCTGTGGTAATGACATTTACACCGTAAGAATACAATTCATTACATATACTTTCAGTAATTCCAAAACCACCTGCAGCGTTTTCACCATTTGCTATTACGAAATCAATATTATGATCATTAATCGCTTGCGGAAGATGATCTCTTAAGGAATGCCTACCAGATCTACCCATTACATCCCCTAGGAATAAAATTTTCATATTACTTTATATAAATAACTTTCTGTTAAAATCCAATCAAGTTTTTGATCATGACTTTCGATGGGAATTTGATTAGCTTTTTGAAAAGAAAATCCCAGTCCTACTTTAATAATTTCTTTTTCTTCTTGGAAAGAAAAATATTTATCATAAAAACCTCCTCCATATCCTAGTCTAAAACCACTTTCATTAAATGCTAGTAAAGGCACTAAGACTAGTTTTGGAAAAATAATTTCATTAGTTATCTCAGGTTCTAAAATATTATATTTATTTTTAATTAACTTAGTTCCAGTACTATATTTAAAATAATTAATTTCATCAGTTTGATAATCAATTTTAGGTAAGCAAATATTAAAATTTTTTTCAATCAGGTATTTATGTAGAGCATTAGTACTTAATTCAGAATTATAATCGACATATGAACCTACATAGTCACTATTCATATTATTTAATAATGGACGTAAATGTACGTGAGACATATTTTTTTCTTCATAGTCTCTTGATAGGTGTTTTCTTCTATTGATTAAAAATTTGCGTAATATTTTTTTTTCTAGATGATGCTCTGTATTAATCATCAATATTAATGATTAGAAAAATTTCTTAACTTGCCTGTGAAAGCTTAGATAGTAAATCTGTTAATTTTTCATTATTAGTTTCAATGTATTTTTGACTTTCCATTTTTTGTTGGTCTAAAATTTTTTCTTTTGAACTAATACTTGTTTGAAGCTCTTCAATCTTAGTCAAATTTGAACTTAATTTTTGATTTAGATCGTGAATCTCATCAGCAATCAACAATGAAGCCATTACCATTAGCCTAGTTTCACCTATTTTTCCAAATCTTTTGGTCAATTCTCTGACTTTAAAGTCAATCCGCGAACTAAGTTGCTTTAGGTGATTTTCTTCTCCCGGATCGCAAACTATCGCATAGTCTTGATCATTAATATTTACAACTATTTCAGGCATTAATTATGAGTCCAATATGTCTTTAATTGTATAAATATTTTCATCAAGCTGTGATGAAATATTTCCAGCGATATTTTTGAGCTCTAGAAAATCAGATTTTAAGATTTTAATCTCGTTTTCAAGGTGGTTATTTTCGCTGAGAAGTTTTGCATTTTCATTTTTTAGAGATGAAACTTTTTTTGCTTCTTGTGACAATTTTTCAATTTCTCTGTCAAGATTAGCAATGGTATTACTGAATTGATCTTTAGTATCTTGATATGTTGACATGTCGCACCCTTAATCTTTAGGGGGAGTTTAACTGTCTTTTTTATTCCCAGTCAACTTTTAAAATCATAAAAAAAATTAAATTTTTTTGTGAATAAGATATTATAATTTAAGACTCTTTCTACTTTATTGCTTATATTAGGCTCATTATTGGTATTATAAATAAATGTCTCAAAACTTAAATTCTTCTTCTATCCCTCACGAGAATATGGCAAATGCCATAAGATTCTTATCAATTGACGCGGTTGAGAAGGCTAAGAGTGGACACCCTGGATTACCAATGGGTATGGCTGATGTTGCCACTGTTCTGTTCACTAAATTTCTAAAGTTTAATTCTACCGCCCCCAAATGGCATGATAGAGATAGATTTGTATTGTCTGCTGGTCATGGCTCGATGCTTTTGTATTCTCTTCTGTATCTCACCGGTTACCGTGATATGACCATAAAGGATATCAAAAAATTTAGACAACTTGATAGTAAATGTGCTGGTCATCCAGAATATGGGCATGCTCAAGGTATTGAAACAACTACTGGTCCTCTGGGACAAGGAATAGGAAATGCTGTTGGTATGGCATTAGCTGAAAAAATATTGAGTGGCCAATTTGGACAGAAGATTATCGATCATTATACATACGTTATTGCCAGTGATGGCGACTTGATGGAAGGCATATCTCATGAGGTTGCATCGTTTGCAGGTCATTTGAAGTTAAATAAGCTAATTGTTTTTTTTGATGATAATGGAATTTCAATTGATGGACCTGTTAAACTCTCAAATTCTGAAAATACAATTGACCGATTTAAGGCCTATGGATGGAACGCAATAAAAATTAACGGTCACAATAAATATGAAATTATAAAGGCAATTTCAAAAGCTAAAAAATCAAAAAAACCTACTATAATTTCTTGTAAAACAAAAATTGGTTTCGGCTCACCTAACAAGCAAGGTAAATCTTCCTCTCATGGCAGTCCACTTGGGGAAGAAGAAGTCAGCTTAACTAGATCCAAACTAAAATGGCCCCACAAGCCTTTTTCGGTTCCAACAGATATATTAAATGAGTGGAAAAAGTCTGGCAAGAGATCAACTGATGTCTATAAGAAATGGAAAATAGATTTTGAAAAACTCTCCAAAAAGAAAAGAGATGAATTTGAAAGAAGAATTAGTGGAAATATTCCAAAGAAAGTTAACCAGCTTTTAAGTAAGTTTAAAAAAGACTCAATTAAGAAACCAATTGATATAGCAACGCGGCAAGCCTCTGAGATGGTGATTAACCAAATTGCACCCATCATGCCAGAATTAGTTGGTGGATCTGCAGATCTTACTGGTTCAAACAATACTAAAGGGAACAAAGTAGATGTTATTCATTCAAAAAATTACCAAGGTAATTATATTTATTATGGAATAAGAGAGCATGGAATGGCAGCGATAATGAATGGCTTATCATTACATAAAGGTATTATACCATTTGGAGGAACATTCTTAATATTTTTAGATTACTGTAAGCCTTCTCTTAGACTTGCAGCTCTTATGAAGCAGAGGGCCATTTATATTTTAACACACGACTCAATTGGCTTGGGTGAAGATGGCCCTACTCATCAGCCAATTGAACAGCTGGCATCCCTAAGGGCAACACCAAATGTAAAAGTATTCCGGCCTGCTGATGTTATTGAAACAGCTGAAGCATGGGAATTAGCTCTATCAAATCAAAAAGGTCCATCTGTTATTGCCCTAACTAGACAGAAGCTGCCTATGCTAAGAAGGAAATATTACACAAAAAATATTTGTTCTCAGGGCGCATATGAAATTAAAAGCAACTCTAAAGATCCAGATATTTCGATCTATGCCTCAGGTTCTGAGGTAGAAATTGGGATTCAGCTAATGGGCCTACTAGAAAAAAAGAAAAAGAATGTAAGAGTGATTTCAGTGCCGTGCATGGAGCTATTTAAAATTCAAAATAAGGCATATCAAAAAAAGATTAGAGGAAATTCGAAGTTGAATATATCAATTGAAGCAGGCTCAAGTTTTGGATGGAGTCAGATCTGTGGAGGAAATACTGTGAATATATGCATGAAAGATTTTGGAGCCAGCGCTCCTTATCAAAAACTTTATGATTACTATGGCTTCACAGCAAAAAAAATATTAAAGCAAGTAATTAAAAAAATATAGGAGTTATCAAAATGGCAGTAAATGTTGCAATTAGTGGGTTTGGAAGGATCGGTAGATTAGTTCTCAGATCAATCATAGAGAGTAAACGTAAGGATATTAATGTTGTTGCAATAAATGACTTAGCGCCTGTTGATACAAACGCATTCTTACTAGCAAATGATACCGTGCACGGACCTTTAAACGAAAAAATTTCTGTAAAGAAAAACAAAATGACCATTGGAAGGAATACCATTGCAGTTCTTAATGAAAGAGATCCACAAAAACTTCCATGGAAAAAAATGAAAATTGACGTAGCTCTTGAATGTACTGGTTTATTTACCTCGAAAGAAAAAGCATCTATGCATATCAAAGCTGGAGCAAAAAAAGTTCTTGTCTCTGCCCCCTGCTCTGAAGCTGATAAGACAATAGTATATGGGGTAAACGAACAAGAAATAACTCGCAATGATTTAGTTGTTTCGAATGCATCTTGTACTACGAACTGTTTGGCGCCAGTAGTTAAAGTTCTTCACGAAAAATTTGGAATTGTTCATGGATATATGACTACCATTCATGCATTTACAGGTGACCAAAGTGTTTTGGATACATTTCATCCTGATTTAAGAAGAGCTAGAGCTGCGTCAATGTCAATGATACCTACATCAACAGGTGCTGCCAAAGCGGTTGGGTTAGTGATGCCAGAATTATCAGGAAAACTAGATGGAACGGCAATTAGAGTACCAACTCCCAATGTATCACTTATCGATTTTAAATTTGTATCAAAAAAAACAATGAAAGTTGATAGCGTAAATAAAGCCATGACTGCTGCGTCCCGATCCAATAAGCTGAAAGGCATACTTAATGTTAATTCAGAGCCACTTGTTTCATCAGATTTTAATCATAATCCTGCTTCATCAAATTTTGACCTAACCCAAACACAAGTCATTGAAGGAAAGTTTGGAAGAGTTTTAAGTTGGTATGATAATGAGTGGGGTTTCTCAAATAGAATGTGTGATACTGCAGTAGCAATGAAAAGATCAAAATAGTAATGCTGGATGTCTCTAATCTAAAAAAGATTAATGAGAAAAATAAAGCTATATTAATAAGATTTGACCTTAACGTTCCACTTAATTCTATTGACGACTATATAAGTGATAGAATAATCAGAATAAAAAAACCTATTTTAAATCTGTTGAATGGAAATAATAAAGTCATTATTTTATCTCACTTGGGTAGGCCTAAAGGAAAAATAAAGGATGAACTATCATTGCAACATGTAGTTCCTCAGCTAGAAAGAGTTCTTGAAAAAAAAATAAATTTCTTACCAGATTGCATTGGAAATGAAATAAAAGACAAAATTAATTCGCTTGAAAATGGAACAATTATTTTATTAGAAAACTGTAGATTCTATAAAGAAGAGGAAGAGAATGATCATGGCTTTGCAAAACAGTTATCTGAGTTAGCTGATGTTTATATAAATGATGCATTCGCCTGTTCGCACCGCGCACATGCATCAATTGAGGCAATATCGCATTTCATGCCTTCATATTGTGGCGATCTTCTTGAAGAAGAAATAATTAATTTGCAAGAAGTTATTCATGAACCTCTTGGTCCCGCTCTCACAATAATAGGAGGTTCTAAAATATCCACAAAAATTACTGTTCTTAAAAATTTATCAAAAAAAATGGACACCATTGTTATAGCTGGTGGTATGGCAAATAACTTTTTGAAATATCATGGGTATAATATCCAAAAATCATTGCATGAAGAAAATGTCGATCACTTAATTGGAGAAATATTGGATTTTTCATCAAAAAATAATTGTAGGCTAGTTTTACCAATTGATGCTGTCACAGCAGATAAAATTTCAGACAAAGCAGACTCTAAAGAGTCTGATATTGATAATATTGAAGAACAAAATATGATTCTGGATATAGGCAAAAATACAGTGAAATTAATAAAAAATGAAATTAGTAAATCTAAAACTGTATTCTGGAATGGTCCACTTGGAGTATTTGAAACTTCTCCGTTTGATAGGGGCACTGTGGAAATTGCAAATTTCATCAGCAATCTAACTGCAAATAATAAAATTAGGTCATTTGCTGGTGGAGGTGATACAATTTCTGCATTGGACTTAGCTGGGGTAAAAGATAATTTTTCTTATGTTTCTACTGGCGGTGGTGCATTACTTGAGCTAATAGAAGGTAAGAAATTGCCAGGCCTAGTTGCATTAGGAATTTTATAATAGGAGATTAAAATGATACCAAAAACATTAGAAGAGATAGCAAGCTATATTGTAAAAGATGGCAGAGGAATACTTGCAGCTGACGAAAGCACTGGAACAATAGAAAAGAGATTTAAGTCAATTGACGTGGAGTCAACTGAAGACAATAGAAGAAAATATAGAGAAATGCTTTTTAGATCTCCTGCTATGGCAGAAGCTATCGGTGGGGTAATTCTCTTTGATGAAACTCTAAGACAAAAGGCGCAAGATGGATCATATTTAAGAGACGTAATTTTGAGCCATGGGTCACTACCTGGAATTAAAGTAGATCAAGGTGTAAAAGAACTGGAAGACAATCCTAATGAAAAAATTACAACTGGATTAGATGGCCTAAATGAACGTTGTAGAGAATATGATACATTAGGCGCTAAGTTTACTAAATGGAGAGCGGTAATTAATATTGGTAATGGCATTCCGTCAGCAAAATGTATCAATGAAAATATGTTAGCTTTATCCGAGTACGCCCTAATAGCTCAAGAAAATAATATGGTACCAATAGTAGAGCCTGAAGTCATTATGGATGGTCCGCATACAATAGATCAATGCTATGACGTCACTAAGAATACATTATCTGTACTTTTTGAAATGCTTGATAAAAAAAATATAAATATTAGGGGCACCCTTTTAAAGCCTAACATGGTAGTTTCAGGAACAGAAAATAGTCATCAAGCAAATTATAGGGAAGTTGCAGAAAAAACTCTTGATTGCCTAAATTCGTCGGTACCTGATGAATTGCCAGGTATTGTTTTTCTATCAGGCGGTCAAACTGACATTGATGCAACGGCACACTTAGATGAAATGAATAAAATTGGTGGATTTAAATGGAAACTAAGCTTCTCTTATGGAAGAGCATTACAGCAAGCTGCATTGAAAGCTTGGTCAGGTAATGACAGTAATCTAGAGCATGCACAAAAAGCATTTAGCCATCGTGCAATCATGAACATGAAAGCTTCTCTAGGTGAATGGAGCGAGTCACTTGAGGCTTAATTAAATGAAAATTAATGGAAATTCTGTGAAACCTGGCATGATTTTAGAGCATAAGGGTGAGTTGTGGACTGTTGCCAAATCACAATCTGTAAAGCCTGGCAAGGGTGGAGCATTTAACCAAGTTGAAATGAAAAATATTAAAACTGGATCAAAACTAAATGAAAGGTTCAGAGCCTCTGAGGAAGTGGAACGTGTACGGGTAGATGAAGAAAAGTACCAATATCTATATAAACAAGATGATAAACTAGTTTTTATGAATACGAACTCCTTCGAACAAATAGAACTGGATGCCGAAATTGCTGGAGATCGAATAGTCTTAATGAGTGAAAATGACGAAGTTATAATTGAAATGTACAATGACAAAGCTATAGGAATACAACTTTCAAAAACACTCTCCTTTATTGTCAATGAAACAGAGGCAGTTGTTAAGGGTCAAACAGCTGCATCTTCAAATAAACCTGCGATATTAGAGAATGGCATAAGAGTAATGGTGCCACCTTTTATTGAACAAGGTGAGAAAATTGAAATCAATACTGAGGACTTAACCTATTCTAAAAGAGTTGACTAATGAGTTACTCAGATCCTTATATAAATGCAATATTCCTTGCTTCACGAAAAGTAAGTAAAAATCTCATAAGAGACTTTGGAGAAGTTGAAAAATTACAGGTATCTTTAAAAGGAGTTTCTGATTTTGTTTCTTTGGCAGATACCCGAGCAGAGAAGCAAATAATAAAAGAACTTACTTATTCTTATCCTAAAATAAATATACTTGCTGAAGAAAATGGAACTATAAAAAACTCAGAAGATAACATGAGATGGATAATTGATCCTCTTGATGGTACAAGTAATTTTGTTTTTAGTATCCCCCATTTTGCAATTTCAATTGCTTTAGAAAAAGACAATGAAATTATTGTTGGAGGAGTTTATCAGCCTCTAACAGATGAATTTTTTTGGGCTGTAAAAGGCAGGGGTGCTTTTTGTAATAACCTAAGACTAAGAGTTTCATCTAGGGAAAACTTAGAAGACTGCATGATTGGAACAGGTATTCCTCACAGAGGAATGAAAGGGCATGAAGAGTATCTGCCTGGACTTAAAACAGTAATGGAAAATGTATGTGGTGTTAGAAGATTAGGTGCTGCATCTTTGGATCTAGCGTATGTTGCTGCTGGCAAGTTTGACGGTTATTGGGAAAAAAACTTAAAGCTAGTTGACATCGCTGCAGGATCATTAATTGTTAGAGAAGCTGGCGGAAAAGTAACTGACTTTGAAGGAAGAGAAGAATATCTTAATTCAGGAAGAATACTTGCAACTAACTTTAGAATTCATGAACAGCTTCAAAGAATAATTT
>CESM01121510.1_pt1 | contig 11460 bp, 8 predicted proteins | sample 361421 | NCBI WGS metagenome assembly CESM01 (sample SAMEA2622219, study PRJEB7988) | marine metagenome | isolation source: saline water (ENVO:00002010), including | reverse complement strand
ATTTAATTTATTAAATACCTTAATCTTATTTAATTTATAATATTTTAAAAAATATAAAAAATTTTTTTTTTATATAAAATTGAATATTTATTAGTATTTTATTTATATTAAATTCTTTATGATTTTTCAGAATAATTTAGTTATGCCAACAATTTATATTGGTGGTGAATCCGAATTATTTTTAAAAGACTATTCAAATATGGAAATTTTAGATGATTTTAACATGAACGATGTTCATCCTAATTTAAGTATGAAAATTAAATCCAATGGTAATAATATAGAAACAAATTTTAAAGTAAAGAAAAATGATAATAAAAATAAAAAAATAATAAATAACAATGTTAGCCATAAAATTATAAAAAAAAAAAATATTTCATTAGAAGAAAAAAGAGCTAAAAATAAAATAGCTTCTCAAAAATGTAGGAAAAAAAAACAATTGAAATTAGAGGAAACCCTTAAACTTGTAACCACATTAAAAAAAGAATTAGAAGAAGCAAATGAAAAAATAAATCAATTGAAGGAAATAATTAATAAATAAATAATTAATAAATAATTTATCAATAATTAATAAATAATTAATCAATAATTAATAATTCAAATAATTTATCAATAATTTTTATTGATATTACTTTTTTTTATATAGGATATCTATTTTAAATATATTTTAAAAATTTTTCCTGAAAAATATAATTCCATTGAAATTCGTTCTTAGCATATGTTCTAATGCTATCTCTAATTCCATGACACATAGTACTATTAGTTTCTATCATTTTTTTTACATATTCAATATCATTAATTCTATTTTCTTCTAATAAAGTAATCCATGGCTTTTTAGTATCAAGATTAGCCCGACATGCTGAAGAAATTACAATACCACATCCCGCAGCCATAGCATATTTTAAAATAATTGGTGCTGTTGCTGTTTTTGATAGTAAAATAACATTACTATAATGAGTTAATTGTTCTTTTAATTGCTTATCTGTCCAATGACCTAAATATCTTTGGTGTTCAGTTGGAAATGAATAATCTTTTATTAAACCTATTAAATATACATTATCAATTAGTAATAATAATCTTTGACGTTCATTATCATTAATGTCGGCTACACATAAAGTCTTATTTTTATATCTGGGTTCTTGAAACCATTTAATATCAATATGATTTATTGGATATGGAAGAGTTAAACATTTATTTTCTGGAAATCCAAATTTTGTAAAAGAAGGTATCATTAATTCTGATGGTAGCATTAATTTATTTATTTTATCTTTATGCATAATAATTTTTTTAAAAACATTATGAAAATAAGGGTGTTTTTGATTATTCATAATATCTACAATTAAAGAGTTATGCGGATAATACCAAATTCTTTTACAATCTAAATAAGATATTAAATCAATCCTCGCATCAAACATAATAATTACTAAATCAGGTTTTAATTCATTTACTCTTTGTATCATATCAGCAACATAACTATTTTTATTATTAAAATCATTTATATAATAGGCATCATAACTTAATTCTTTTAATTTAGAAAAATAAGTAGATATTATATTTTCTAGTTTTATATCATAATCTTTAGATTCAGAAGGCAAACTAGTCCCTAATATTGCTATTTTTAATTTAGGCTTTATTAAATTAAAGAGAAATTCTGAATAATGAGATATCATTTTTTGATAACTGAAATTCTGCATCGCATAATGTCTTATATCTGGTCTATGTTTTAAACTTGCTTCTCTATTTTCCAATATTATTTTTTTAATATAATGGATATCATTTTCATAATTTTCTGGAATTACAGAAACCCATTTTGGAAAATTTTCAAAATTAAATGATTCCGCAGCACACGAATTACATACAATTCCACAACCAGCCATCATAGCTTCTTTAATTACTAATGGATTTGCATCATTAGTATTTAAATAAACCAAATTTGGATACTTAGTCATATTTTCATATTGAGTCATTATATTCCATTCACCTAAATAACTAGAAGAATGATACATAAAATCTGGATCTTCAGGTAATCCTATAAAATCAATTCCATTTTCCTCTGCAATATTAACTAATAAATTTTGTTTATTATAAATAGTAATATTACCTAGGCATAAAGTTTTATTTTTAAATTGAGATACTTCTTCAAATTTAATATGATTACTAGAGGCTCCGTAGTAAAGTTGATAAAGTGATTCCTTTCTTGCTCCACATTGTATTAAAAATGATTTATCTTTATCGTATTTTAAAAAATTATAACATTGTGGATTTGTAATTTGAAATTTCAAAATATCATTATAATTATCAATAATATGTTTTTCTTTTTTATTAATAGAAGTATAATGACTTGTAATACCTATATAAGGTACTGTTAAACTACTAATATATTGAAATAATGAATCTGAATGTATATGAATAAAAGAATACCCACTTTGATTAATTTTATTAATCATATCTTGAGAATTAGATAAATTAATAATATCTATATCCCAATCTAATTTTTTTAATTCTTGATAATAATTTACTATAATTTGTTCAATATTAGTATCACTATATTGATTTTTTTGAATAAATTGATTATCTAAATTCTTATCTCCTGATAGAACCAGTGCTATTTTACGTTTCATATCTAAATTTTTAATTTTATCATTTTCCATTATAAAATTTTGATAGAATAATTGTAAAGTTCTTTTAATATCAATATATTTTTGAGGATTAGTCCATGTAAAATAACTTGCTGTATTGTATAAAAATGTTAATTTAATTTCTTGTGCATTAGCAGACCAATTACCAATTTTTATATAATTATTTAAGGTAAAAGGACAATAATTATTTTTAATGTCTTGTTGTGAAAATTTTACAATACTTAAATTTTTATTAATTGGATATTTTATAATATTTTCATCATATTTTTCATTCATTTCAGTTTTTGATAAAAAATGTGTAAAAAAACTATCCCAAACAAATACAATTTGATTTTTACTAGATGTCATATGAGCAGCCCACGAAAATAAAGATAAATCTAATAAAATATATTTAGCATTTTTAATAATAGTAAAATTATCCATTTCATTTCCAGTAATTATAACCAATTCTTTATCTATTAATTCTAATTGTTTTCTAAGAGTATTTAAATATAAATTACTTTCTTCATCTGATATTAATACTAATTTTTGAAAATTCATATCTCTCATTAATTTTAAATACAAATTTATTGGTATTAATGGGTTTTTTGGCAATTTATTAGGTTGAATTATATCTTTACAAATAATATGACTGTATAGAGTAAATTCTAGATTATCTATACTTGTACGGGGATTTTCATTAATAATTTTTTGACTCATAATAGATGGATAAAAATAAGAAAATAATCTTTTATATTCTTCATAATTTATTATTTGTTGTTGTTCTTCTCCCAAATGATTAGATAAATAGAGCATCATATCAGAATTAATCGTTTTAAATTGATTAGGAATTAAATTTTTAGGTGGAGTATTTTCAACTTTTTCATCTTCAATATTAATAATTTTAGGTAAATTCTCAAATGTATTATTTAAAAATAACCATTTTAATTTATATTTTTTAGATAAATAAATACTATTTATAATAGTTATATATTCAATTATTGAGTTATTAAATGAATTTGATAAAATTATACCCTGTAATGAATTACTAGATGACATATTAATTTATGTTTAAATCTATATTTAAATTTTATTATAATTTGTAAATTTTTACTTAAATAATTTATTAAGGTGTTTAAAATAAAAATATTATAAATAAAAAATACTATAAATAAAAAATATTATAAATAAAAAATACTATAAATAAGAAGTGTAAAATATAAAAAAAAATATATAATATCTAATATCCAATATATATAATATATAAAATATTTATTATAAATTACTAAATATAAATATGTATTTTTTTTTAATATTTTTTCGTTTTTAAGATAATTTATTATATAATTTATTTTTTGAGTATTTAATCTTCATCTTCATCTTCTGATGAATCATCCTCCGATTCGTGATCAGATTCATTTTCATCAGCATTGTCATTAGTATTTTCCAAATCCAATTCTAATTCATTTTGTGAATCATTATTCTGTTCGGTTGAAGAGTTATTATTTGAATTACTAGCCTCATCTATTTTTTTCTTACGTTTAGCACATCTTTTTTGATAAGCAATCAGATTTTTAGCATTTTGTTTTTTAATAAGTTCAGATCTTTCAAAATATATATTTTTTTCTTCATCTTCCATTTTATGCCATCTATTGGATAAATAGTTCATACGTTCTTTTAAATCTGTAATATTTTTATCAATCAATTCTTGCTTCATTTCATCAGAGCATTTAAAGATTATCCAAATATTTTCACTTTTTTTATCAAGAGGCTCTTCAAATTCACCATTTTCAATAGCTTTATTTTTTTGAGATAGAGTCTCTTTTTCTCTTTCAATTTTAAGCTTTTCACTTAAACTATTATATTTTTTAAATCTCTTCTTATCCTCAGTTTTTTTACTAGATTTAAGTTTAGACCAAGAACGTCCTAAAACTTTTGATATTTCAGCTGTAACAAGTTCAGGATTAGCAGCTTTAATTTTTGGTCTTTCATCTTTACAAAATAATTGATAAGCATTTTTAATACGGGGAAGAGGTTTTTCATTACTATCTTTAGGAATAAATTTAGGCTTTTTTTCCTTTTTCTTGTCAGCCTTTTTACATTTTTTTTCTTTTTCTTTTAGAATTTCATATGTATCATCTGTAATGGGACTAAGAAGAGTATTTAATGCCTGTGATCTATCTTGACCATCAATTCCTAGATCATCAGCCTGTAAATTTATAAATTTAAGAAGTAATGTAAGCTCACCATTTTTATTAGCATTTCTACTTCTAAATAGAAGTGTAAAAGGCTTTGGTTTATCACTCATTTCGCCTTCTTTATCAGATTCAGATTCAGATTCACTTATTTCAGTCACTTCAATAACTTTATTTTTTGGGGAATACTTTTTTTTCCCTTTTGTACTTTTCGTACTTTTCAATGCTACTTTACTACTCATAATGAGTTTAAGTCTTAAGTTATTTTTATCTATTCAAATTCTCAATAATAATCAATAATAATTATTAAAATTATCTCTCAAGTCAATATCAGTTTATTAAATCTAATAAATACTATTAAAAAATAATATAAATCAATTTTTTTTTTGTTTATTTTTTTTTACTTTTTGACTATTTATTAAAATTGATTAAATATAATTATTATTTTAGATATTAATTATTTAATATAATACTTAATTTATAATACTAACTAAATGAACAAATAAACAATTATTATAAACATAAATATAAATTAAAATGGGTATCCCAGGATTTTTTGGATTTATTAGAAAATATCATAAACCAGACGCAGGAGACAACATTATCAAAACAGAATTTACTGAAGAATTTCAAAATACTACTAAAAAACATTTATTTTTAGATTTTAATGGTGGTATATATACAGTTTATAATAAATATAAAGAAGAGATTAAAACCAACGAAACTTTAATAAATAATGTTTTGGCTTATCTTGATACTTTAAGGAATATTCACCCTAATCTTTCTACCTTTTATATTGCTATTGACGGAGTTCCTCCCCGTGCTAAAATTGAACAACAAAGAACAAGAAGATTTCATAGTGTAGATGAAAAAAATACTCTGTTAAAAATTAATCAACGTTTTGGAGAGGTTTCAGATAATACAAATTCCATTGATACAAATATGATTACTCCCGGTACTCAATTTATGCATGCTTTACATAATAAAATTGTACATCACTTAAAAACGAATCCTATCTATCATACTAATCCAGATGGAACACCTATTAAAGTTATCTTTTCTGGATATAATGTTCCATTGGAAGGAGAACACAAAATATTACAATATCTAAAAAAAAATAATGAAGAAGGACAATGGGAAGATAATGATATCATAATGATTTATGGTTTGGATGCAGATCTAATTATGTTATCTATGGCATCTGGAGTTAATAATATTTATCTACTACGTGAAAAAACAGAATATGGACAATATTCTTTTAATGTAGATGGCTATGAATTTTTATATCTTGATATCGATTTATTAAAATCTTGTCTCATTTATGAATTTGAAGAAAATCTAGGATTTAATATTGATTTGGATAAAATACCTAGATTTATAGATGATTATACATTTTTATGTTTTATTTTAGGTAATGATTTTATTCCTAAAATACCTTGGTTGTCAATAAAAAATAAGGGTATTATTACTTTAACAGAAGCTTATTATAAAACATACAATTTATTTAGAGAATTCTTAATAGATACAGAAACTATGAAAATAAATAACATATTTATAACTTACTTATTTAGAGTCTTAGCCGATAAAGAAGAAGAAGAAATGAAGCGATATCATAATAAAAGACAAAAGAGTAAAATTAATATGTTTGGAGTTAAATCAGAACAAGACCGTCAAAAGAAATTAATGCTTCATTTTCCATTAAAACATTTATCAGTAGAAGCTGAAATTAATCCCCATCAAGAAGGATGGATGAATAGATATTATAAAATTTGTTTAAATATGTGCGGACACGATAAACGTAATATTCACCATTTAGTTCATAATTATCTAGAATCATTGGTATGGTCGTTTAGATATTATTTTAGGGATTTAGATAGTTGGAATTGGGTATATCCTTATCATTACGCCCCTACTTGTTTAGATATATTTAATTATTTAGATGATTGTACTCCTCCTATAAATATGGAGGTTTATCAACCTATTGATAGAGGAGTTATTAGTGGATATAAATTCAAAAATAAAAAAAATAAAAATAAAAACTTTAATAATAAAAAAGATATTGAAGATGAATCCAAAAAACAAAAATTTAATATGAATCATATTAAATTTACAAAGGGTTCTCCTATTAAACCACAAGAATTACTTGTCATGGTACTTCCTTATTCAAGTCGAAGACTAATGATATCTAATATTCAAAACAAATTAATTGATACTAAAACTCCATTGGCAATGTATTTTCCTAGGAAATATCAATTAAGTATCCCTTATCATGTATTTTATTGGGAATGTAGGCCTATTTTACCAACGATTGACGCTCTACAATTGATTAAATATATTCGAAAAATTAAAATGACACAAGAGGAAATGAATAGGAATAAATTAGGGGAAAATTACACTAATTTTTAGAGAAAATTACACTAATTTTTAAATAAAATTACACTAATTTTTAAATTAATTAAATTATATTTTTTTATTACTTTTATACATTATTATTTAATATTAATTTCATAAAATATAATTAAAATTAAAAATTAAAATTAAAAAATAAATTAAGGTTTTATTAATTAACTTTATCTATGGATCCTCACACTATTAATTTTGAGTTGGATAACTCTTTTATTCCAAAATATGAATATAAATTACCACCAGAAATAAATTTACAATCTTTAAATTATAATTTAAATTATGAAACAGAAATGAAAATAAAAAATAGATATTATCCTAAAATATTTATTAAAACTGGAAACAAAAGTAATTTAAATAAAACTTATATTAATAAAAAACAAGTAGAAGATTTAAAAAAATCAAAAAATCAAATTGATAAATATTATAATGACAAATTATGGGATAAAATAAAAAAAAATACAAATCCTTATGAAATTATATATATAACTAATAAAAGGCATAGAAAGTATAGTATTTCAACTTATGAACCTCTAAGCCGTAGTTATTTTAAAATGGTTGAAATATGCCACGAATTTTTTCAAGATATTATATCTTTAAATGAACCAATTATTACAACTCATTTAGCTGAAGGACCAGGTGGTTTTATGGAAGCCATATTAGAAATTAGACAAAATCCTGAAGATAAAATTTTCGGAATGACATTAATTGCAGATAATAAAGAAGTTCCTGGTTGGAATAGGGCAAACTTAATGCTAAATCAAAATCCAAATCTTCATATTCTAACCGGTTTAGATGGTACTGGAGATTTATATAATATTCAAAATTTAAACTATTTAAAAAATAGAATTGGTAGTAATTCTAGTCATATTATAACTGGAGATGGAGGATTTGACTTTTCAGTTGATTATAATATGCAGGAATTTTATGCTCAGAAACTCATCTTTTCTCAGGTGTTAGGAGCTTTAAAAGTTCAAAAAATAGGGTGTCATTTTGTATGTAAAATGTTTGATAACTATACTTATATTACTAATGAAATAATATATATACTAATGACATTGTATGATAAAGTTAATATTTTTAAACCTTACACTAGTAGAACAGCTAATTCTGAAAAATATATTGTATGTCGTGGATTTAAAGGAATCGATCCATTTTATATGTTTGAATTAAATAATATTCTTGATATTTGGAATAGAAAACCAGATAGAATTGAAATATATTCATTACTGCATAATTTACCAAAAGAATTTATTGACCAAATTGATAAAATTAATGATAGTATTCAAAAACAGCAAATTACCTTTATTAATAAAACAATTGATCATATAAAAAACCCATTAAAAAAAAATGAAATTATAAAAAATATTGATAATCAAATAAAAAATGCCACCTTATGGTGTAAAAAATACAATATACCTTATAGAAGAATTATATGTAATAATAATGATTTATATTTTTACTATAGTTAATATACATTTTAATACCAATTATTCCTTTTATGTCCTATAGTAGTAGTATTTATTTTTCTATTATTTGTAGTCATAAATTGTTCTTTATATAAATAATTTTGATTTTCATAGCTTTCAGTTCGAGATACTGATGCTTCTAGAGTAGTAGAATTTCCTCTAAATCGTTTAATTGATTGATATGGTCCAGATTCTGATATATGAGATACTAACTCTAATGAATTTGTTTTAGTTAAGTTAAATTTTTTTTTTACTTCTTCTTCAACTGAAGAGGTATCTTCTTCAAAAATAGCAGAATTTCCATATCCCTCACCTTCTGCTGGATTTATACATTTTGTTATACTTTTTAAATTTTTACCTAAATATTTTCTCTTAGCGCGTATATATTCTCTTTTCAGTTCAGTGGATGATAATTCATTCTCTTTTTCATCTTCTTTAAAGTTATTTATTTCAGACTGTACTTTTGGAATCATTTTTAAATCTTTATAGTTTTTGTGTTTTTTTTGGTTTAAAAGTGTTTCTCTTAATATATATAAAGTTAAACCAACTATAGCACAATACATAGACTATTTTTTATGATTATTATAATATACATTTATTATAATTATTAATTCAATTTTATGTTATGAATTATTTAAAAAATAATATTTTAGCAACTCATTTTAATTTTAGTATTTAAAAAAAAGATGGCACCTCCTAATTAAGAGGGTCCCAGTATTTTTTTTTTTCTTTTTTTAATATTAAAATTTAAATATGAAATATGGAATATGAAATATGGAATATGGAATATAAAACTTCTACTTATACCACTTTATTTTTTTGCCTTTTTTTTATGAGTGGTGGTGGTGGAGGAAAGCACCCATCGAAAGTTCTTACAGGCCTTGTAGAGGAATTCCACTTAGGTCTCATCATGAGTTTTTTTTTTGACTTTTCTTCCTTAATGGATCTTTCTCTAGCAAGAATGGACTTCGCTAAGTCTTTAGCAAGTTTGTAATCCGAGCCACAAAAGACCCATTTACCACATAATTTGTAATGGTATGATTTTACTTTTGCCCACTTTTTTATCTGCATAGGGGAAGCACAATCACTACTCGTACCGTCGCAATAGTAATATTCAATATTGCTCCCCCATATAATACCTTCGGAGACTGTTTTTATATCTCCTTTTTCATTTACGAAGTATTTATTACTAGTGGCACGATTTTTGCTTTTGGAATTGATTTTTTTTCTGTAGAACTTCTTCTCTATGATATATTTATCTTTGAGTATAGATAATATTTGACAGAGGAATAGGAACGGGTCACTTATTGCTGTTTTGTTATATGGGTTATTATCTAATTTATTGAGGAGGTTGTATTCAGACAAATTGGTCATTTTGCTTGATGATATTTAAATAATCTCAATTAGAATCTGGAACTGATTTTACATAAAAAAAATTCAATTTTTGTTTAAAATTTTATTTTATGCTATTTTTTTTATAATAATAAACTTAAAAAATCAAAATAATAACAAATTTATTCTACTAAAATATAATACATTCCTATACAAGATATGACAATACCTAATATTTTTTTGGTTGTAAATTTTTCATTTTCTAGTAATAATCCAATTAAAGAAATGATAATAATATATAGGATTGTAAAGGTGACAAAGAAATTAGACAAAGAATAATTACTAATGCCATAATACATATTATACAAATAATATAATGTAATTATACTAATAAAAAAAACTTTCATCAAATAATTAGTATCTGTAAATTGTGTAACGTTTATTTTTTGGTTCATTACTAAACAGGTTATCATTAAAACTATTAGGATACAGAAATTTCTAATTAGTAAATAATCCAACGTTTTATCTTTCATCAAATATTTTTCAAAATAACTTAAAATAGCAGCTAGAAATGCTGTCATGAATGCTGTTTGAAACATAGTATGGTCCATTATGATTTTTCTATTATTATTTATTTATTTATATATAAGTTAGTTATTTATTTACAAAAAAGTAAATTAAACATTTAGGGGACGGACAATCTCTTCTGTATCAGTATCACGAGTAACTACTTTAAATAATAAATGAGTTTGTAGAGATTCATTAATTAACTTGCCTTCCCCAACATTTCCAATAGTTACATGATAACTATTTGCAGTTAAACTACCAGTACTATTATCAATAGTTCCTGGAGGAGAAATATATAAAGCATTAATAAACCCTTTATTTCCTTCAACAGTATTTGCCTCTACATCTAAATTAATAATAACGTGTCCCTCGGCTCTATTTAAAAAAGTATTAAAGGCAGTATTATCACTAGTAGCTTTGATTCTGATTTTATCACCAATTTTGAACAAACGATTACTAAAGAATGTAGTTGTGGTAATTTTAATATATTGATGATTGTTTGTAGGATTAACTCTTGGAAAACCTGTAGTGTTATCAATTAAATGATTATTAAGATCTTCTGCAACAATTCCATTATTATCTGCATTTACTACAGTTGCTCTAATAGTAAGCACATCTGGTTGAGTATTAACCTTATTTCCGTATGGATCAGTTAAACTAATAGTAAGTGAATTTAAACTAGCTAATGGAGAATTATAGAAATTTTTGCGTTCAAAATAAGCTGGAGTAAAGCGATAAAATGTTTTTACAAACTGTGTTTCAAAATTATTGGAAACAGTATTTCCAACATTATCTGTAGTATTTAAAAATGTTGCTAAAGTATTAGTGGAAATAGTATTACTACCATAATCTTTATCAAAAATCATATGAGAAAATGCT
>CESM01044431.1_pt1 | contig 11462 bp, 11 predicted proteins | sample 361421 | NCBI WGS metagenome assembly CESM01 (sample SAMEA2622219, study PRJEB7988) | marine metagenome | isolation source: saline water (ENVO:00002010), including | reverse complement strand
TGCCATAATGAACAGGACTTTTCCTAAAACTTCAGAATCTGTCAAGACCGCCAACAAAGCGTTACGAAATTATAGAGACAACCTTACAGAGATGTTGAAAGAATATGACACGGCCGTTATCATAACAGACACACTAACAAGCATGACACAGACTTTTGCTTCTACAACAGAATCAGCATTGACTGATGTGGTAATGGGAACCAAAACATTGAAAGAAGCACTTGGACAAATTGGAGAGGCCATCCTCAGAGATCTGATCGGTGGCATGATTAGATTGTTCATAGTTGGACCTATATTAGAAAAACTAGCCAAAATATTTGGCATTGACATGGTCGCTGGTGTCAACAGACAAGTAGATGCACAAAAAAATTTAAACAGGCAATTACAAAAAACAATCGTGTTGAAAACAATTTTGGCTTTCTTAGGAGGCGGATTTGCTAACGGTGGTGCTGTTGGACATGCCAATGGTGGTGCCATAGGCTACGGTGGTGCAAGAGCGAGCGGTGGACCAGTTGGCGGCAGTAATGCGTTCTTGGTAGGAGAAAGAGGACCAGAATTATTCATACCTAACACGGCGGGCACAGTTGTCTCAAACGAGGCTTCTGGAAGCAGGATGGGTGGAGCCACAGTAAACTTCAACATCAGCACGGTGGATGCCGAAGGTTTCGACACTTTGTTGGCCAGCAGGCGGGGTCTAATAACTAATCTAATAAGCGATGCAATGAGCAGGCAAGGAAGGAGATTTGCGTAATGTCAGGAACATTCCCAACAACTAATTTTAAATCAATCAATTGGCAGAGCAATGCTAACACCATTGTCAGCACCACTATAACCAACAAGACATTTTCCAAAGATCTTGGAGGTCAATTCTTCAGTTTCACATTGAAGAGCGTACCGTTATCAAGGGATGACTTTGGTAGCATTCAAGCATTCATCGTCACACAGAGGGGTGCGTTTGACACGTTCACCATCGTTCCTCCAGTGATTGGCAGTGCCAATGGCACGTTCGTCAATGACGGCACAAAACTGCCTGTGACATCAACAGCGGCGGTGGGGGCGAGTACCATAACGGTCACACCAACTGGCAGTGGCACACTGAAAGCCGGTGACCTCATCAAGTTCGCAAATCATTCAAAAGTTTACATGCTGACTGCTGACAAGACCTTGAGCAATTCAACACAGACAACGATCAATATTTTTCCAAACCTAAGGACACAGGTGCCATCATCACAGAACACCTTGACAGACGATGTACCAATCACTGTCAGATTCATCAATGACGCACAGGAGTTTGATTTAGGGGTTGACAATTTATACCAATATGAACTAGATGTAGCGGAGACGTTGTAATGACAAGGGGCATATCTTCAGCGGCGAACACGGCCTTAGCGGCACAGACACGTAGGGTTGTTGACCTTGTGCGGATAGTTTCACAGGACGACAGTACGCTGTTCAATGTCCTGACCAACGGTACCAATTCATTGGATTTCACCAACTGTGATGTGAACCTTACACATGACTCTGTGACCTACAGCGCCAATGCTGGCTACATAGGACACAGTGCGATAACGGAAACGGTCAATGCGGCCAATGAGAAATTGTCACTGGTGTTCACTGGTGTTGACCTGACAAACCCAACAATCCTGTTGAATTCCAACTTCGTTGGCGCCAAGGTAAGCATCAGGAAAGCGATCCTAAACGAAGATTACAGCATCACCACCAACGGTGTGTATTCTGTGTTCGAAGGATTCATCAACACTTTCAGTCTAACACACGACAAAACAACAGCAGATTTCAGACTAGAGTGTGGAGGTCCTTTCAGTGCCTTCGAGAAGGCCAGCATTTACGGATACGCAACCACACTGAGCCACCAGATAGTGTTCGAGGACGACAAAGGATTCGAATTCACCACAGAGACACTGGCGGACATACAATGGGGTAAACAATAATGGGAATAGGTAGTTGGTTCCAGAGAAAGAAAGACCAAGCGGTCAATGTAGTAAAGAAAGTAGTTGACAAGACTGTAGACGTCGCCGTTGGCGCTGTCAAGGGTGTGTTCAACATCGCGTTGAGTCCATTCACTGGTGGTTTTGACATACCTGACTTCAACGTTGACACGACAGCCGCCATAGACAACACCACCACGGTGGATTTCACGCCCAGCAACACAGCGATACCGGTGTGTTATGGCAAATATGTAGAACGTGCGGTCAAGAACATTTTCGTTGACACCGCAGGAGACAAGAATCAATATCTGTACATGTGTGGTGTGATAGGACTTGGTATGACACAGGACGACAACTACGGTTCAAGATTATGGAATTTATTGATAGATGACCAAGTGTGTGACATCAAGACTGCCAGGGCAGTCAAGGGATACAAGCCTGGAAATTACACCACAGTGTTTGAACAAGGGGTATCGGTCAATGATACAACGTTTCCGGGTGATGGATATCCAAGATTCGGTGGAAGGCAATTGTTTTTTGGTACAACTGCACTAAGACAGCCACCCACCTATGAAGTCAAGACAGGCACGTTCAAGAACAGGGTAAGATTCCAATTGTTCGATGGCAGTGATTCACAACCAGCATCAGATCTTTTGAAAGAGAGCCCACGTTGGAATGATGACCACAGACTGAGGGGCGTACAATACATCGCGTTAAGATTCGAATGGAACAATGATGAGATCACGGACGAGAACGGTGACAACCTGACCAACCCTTTCTCCAGCCTACCAAGGGTGGTAGTGATGGCGCCAGGCAAGAATGTTCCAAAATTGGTCAGGGAGAAAAATGCAGACCCAGGTTATGAACACGACACTGACACCACATCAACTGGTGTTGTAGCCACCATGCCAGCACCCGCAGATTACTCTGTGACATTTGCCAGTGGGGCCTATTCACACACTGCCACTAGGCAGGACGGTTACGATGTGTCAGGCAATCCTGTTGAAATACTCTTGGACTACATGTTGAATGATCGTTATGGAGCCGGCATACCTTTGAGCAAGATAGATCAGAACAGTTTCATCAATGCCGCGGTGGCCTGTGGCCGATTGAGGGCAGAGAACAGTACCGCGGGCAGTAATTTCGCAACAAACAACTACCAATTGATCTATGAAGGCGTACTCTCCATCAAACACTTTCCAAATTTAAGGTTAAGGAGAAACGTTGGAATAGACGAATTGGGTGACGGGAAACTGTTGTATCCCAACTCGGTTTACTACAGGCAGTTCGTGATAGACACAGGAATGACACATCTACAGAATATAAATCGTATATTGACCAGCATGGGTGGTATAATGCCTTTCGTCAATGGCAAATTCAAATTGACCATAGAGAACGCGGGCACTCCTGACAACAGTTATGACATACCTTCAGACTCGGATCTCAAGGCCAGCCACACAATGACTTTTAACGATGACAACATCATTGATGGCATAAGTTTCAACGGTGGGGCATTGGAAAACACCTTCAACCAGATCAAAGTCAATTTCACAGATATTGAAGAAAGGTCACAGAACAACTCAGTTGTTTGGCCACCCAAGACCGATGCACAGTATAAACTTTTTAGGAAAGAAGACAATGATCAAGACCTAGTTGGCAACGTGACCAATGCGGGCATAGTTAATGCCGCCCACGCCACGCATTATGCCAAAGTGTTGGTGGCCAAGAGTAGGCGCCAACAGAGCATATCATTCAAGACCACCGAATCAGCCACCGACCTTACTGCGGGCGACCTCATACGTGTCACCAGCACCACTTTGAATTTTGATCACATGTTCAGGATAACAAACATGACCATGAACCAGGATGGCGACATTGAGATCACAGCCATCAGGCACTATCCAAACAACTATGATTTCGATGATGTGAACTTGTTTGACAACATGATATCTTTCAACAGGTTCGTCACTAATAAATTAAGGAAGCGTCCTGTGATCAACACGGTTCGTAATAGATTTCGTCAGCCTCAAGGATTACTGGTGCGGAGCAAGGCCACACCTGGATTGGTGTTCAGTAAGACCAATAGGTCCGACCTGCTTGTGACGTGGAAAGATGGAAACATCAACGCCAACAACAATCAATATGAAGTGCAGGTCAAGAAGAACACAGATGCCAATGCCCAGTTTGTCAGCCTTGGTACAACAAGGAACCAAGAATTCACTGTTACGACAGAATTCTTCGTGGCTGGTCAGAAACTGACCATACGGGTTAGGGCAATCAACCAAAATGGAGATCGTAGTTCTTTCGCCAGCACCAGTGTCAGCAGTAAGTCTTACTTTGGTGGTGAGTTCGAGGACAACGTGTTCCCATTCCCTAAAAATTACATGGATGGTGCAATTAGTACTCTATCAAGTGGTGGTGGTGCGGGTACCACCGTGACAACACCAGTAACAATTAAAAGGAACGACACAGGAGAGATATAATGCCAATCACATCAGGATGGAGAGACACAGGAGATAACATAATTTTCCCAATAGATTTCAGTCGTTGGGATGACCTAGGCAACGGCAGTGGCGCATACTTCACGATCACAGCAGTTGGAGGTGTAACACTCTCTGCTGGCGATGGCCTCAACGGTACAGGAACTACAGAATTCACGCCAGAGAACGCAGGTTACTGGCGTATCAATTACACCGATGCGTTAAGGCTATCAAATAGATCCGCTTGGACAATTGATTTCTATATCAGGATAGACTCAGACAGCACTTCAACCACAAACTTCCAGACAGCACACGAAGGTGTGGTGTTTGCCGCCGGAGAGGGCGGATTACTCACGGATGATGGATCAAGCAGGACGGTTGATTACGCAGGCACCATAGATGCCAACAGAAAGTTTAAATTCTATTACAATGACGGTTCAACACTGAATTCGATCACATCTACTGCCACGATAGGCATCGATGACTTCCACGACGTAAAGATCGTGTATGATAACAGCGAGATAAAAATTTACATCAACAACGTACTGGACAGCACTACGTCAGCCAGTGCAGGCATCACCAACACTTCAAACAATTTTGTGATAGGTGGCAACAGCACAGGAGACTACTTGTTGAGTGCCAAGGTTGATGCTTTCAGGATAAGGAAGGATGCGTTCTTGACACAGAATGTTCACTCAGTGGGACTTGGTATTAGCACTGACAGACAACTGATTGACATGGATCCCACGTTTGACGGCTCCGATAATACGGCTTGGGACATAAACACTTTAATCTGTTTATTCTTCAACGAAGGCGAAGGGTCTACAGCACCAAAACCAAGACAATTGAAGTTGATACCACAGACATGGGGTGATTGGGAATACTGGTGGATAAATCCAAGAAGTCAAATAGAAGTTACAACAGGCTCGATTGCTTTTGACCAACCGGTCACTGGTTTCAAGAACCTTGACATTACCACCACGGATGGTTTCTTATGTGCCTATGGACAAGGGCGAGATGAGTTGGGCGGTGCGACCACACAGTTCAACGCTTGGACTCCAACAGCAAATGGTTCAAATAGACACGCATTGATCACAGATCTCAATCCAATAACGGAATTGAAAAATGATGGACCGTTTGGCAGTGGTCTGATCACGACGTCCAGCACCAATTACAGTTTGACATTACCCAGTGCAGGTTATCTTCCCGCAGAACAGATAACAGAAAGCCAATCGCTATTGGATACTACAAAAGTTGATTCACTTTCAAGCAATTCACAATACAATCAAGGCATGAGGCCAAGGGGAATCCTACAGATCGCATATTCGATCGACCAGCAACTGGTGGCAGAGGAATTAGAAACCAACAACAACAGTGAAAGACGCTTCTTCATGGGACTGCCTTACTACGAGGTCAGTGACAACAGTTCAACCGTGTACGAGGGCGGGATATATTCATTCAAAAAAAGCAATGCGTCATCTCTAAGGTTCGATCACGATTTTAGACTGGCCAATACCAACACGAAGATGATTAGTTCAATAAGCGACAACTCATCATCAGGCGCGGGTGTAATCATAACCACAAGGACCGCACACGGTCTGTCCGATGGAGACAAGATAATGGTTAGGCCAGGACTGTTTAGGAATCCACACAGTTACCCAAATGAGGGCACTGGCAGTACAGGGCATATGGATGGTTTTGACGCACACAAATTGCACGGTATCAGCCATGTCAAGGTCAGGAGCACGACAGAGATAGAACTGTTCGCGGATACAGGATTGACGAATCCTATAAACACTTCAACAAGTAGAACACTGTCTTTACACACACCCGGATACATCATCACACCAAACGCCAGCGGCGAGCCTTACATCAAGGATCTCGGTCACAAATTGGTCAATTTTTTATCACCGTTCGCTGACATCAAGCATGTCGATGCCAACGAAGAGGTTGTGTACAGGCCCGCAATAGAGAGGTCAGGTGCGGCGGGCTTCTCGGGTGGATCACCCAGCAGTTTTGGTTTGCCAAGCAAAAGACAGGCGGAACAGACCGTTAAGGAATACTTTGGCAGTTTCACAGACACCATCCAGACCAAGACCACACCACGTGGTGACGTGAATGATCCCATAGTGATTACCACATACACCACTAACGTAACTTCTTCGTCGGGCATCAGAGCCGCGCCAATCTTCGTAGATCTAGACCTACCAACAAATGGTACCTTGTATGTTAATGTGTCAGAGATAGAACGTGCTGACAGTTCATCTGAGGCACCACCAGCAATCGAGGCATTTTTTGGCCTCAACGGACACAGTCCGTCCGCGGGCACAGACGACAGTTTACCTTTAACATTAGACAGTGCTGACACTACCAGTTTTGCCATCAGTGCTGACAGTGTGATGGCCGCAGATGAATTACGATCCATCCAACTGTTTGCGTCCATTGGTGGCGTCACCCACACCAGTAGTAGTGATGTGACCAGGGCCAAATGGAAGATATGGTTTGTAAGTGATGTGTCAGAGGCAGACAACAGGATATTTTGGGCTGGTGGGATTCCCCCAGGCTACAACAGGCTGACCGCTGGTGCAAGAAACACACAGTCACTCAGCACCAACTACATCTCACGTGAGAGGTCCAGCATTGTGTTCAAGACAGCCAATGAGAACAGCACATTCACTGTGTTTGGCATACCTTTGATAGCACACAGCCTCTTGGGCGAGACCTACCTCAGTTCTGGCAGTGCATTTGAAATATTCAGGATAGAGGGTTCTGGTAATCCTAAACACTATGATCTCAACAAGGTAGATGAAACCCTTGTCAAAACCAGGGGTGGTCAGTCCGGCCAAGGACCAGACATCGCACCATGGGTGCGTTTCGCCACACAGACCAAGGACCAATACAGATTACACAATCGTAGGAGATGGAGATGTCTGGAGACACACACCAGCAGTAAGGAATTTGTAACTGATTTACAGTTGGGTAGGTGGGAAGTAGTTTAAATACAAACAACACAAGGAGAACAACATATGGCTTGGGCCACAGTAGGAAACGTAACAACAACACACCTTGACAGTGCTGATGATTCACCGGCACAAGCGAGGGTTGAATTATTAAACGCACTTTTAGAATTACAGAATGTTATCAATGGTAGGGGCGCCGTGAATGGCGTGGCTTCATTGGACGCTGACACCAAGATACCTTCAGCACAGATGCCGGACGAGATCAACTCAAGCGGTTCAACTGACTTGACACTTGATCCTGCCACTGGCATTGTGGCAGTAGAAGACATCATCAAACTCAATCCCATCACAAGGACGGCGGCCTACGCTGTCAGCAACTTGGCAGACGGAATGATGGCCATGATGAGCGATGGTGATTCCACGGTAACAAAACCCGCATACTACTCCGGTGGTGTGTGGAGATACTTCGACGACAACACTGAAGTACCTAGTTCCTAATATCTCTTAAAAATTCTTTGGGTCGGATGAAATCCACCTCCATCCTCCACGGGCGATCCGTGACCACTGTTATGGGCACTGACAGGTTTATGCGTTCCAGCAATTTCTGTTTGGGGAGGCTGGCCTTCTTGGGCTGGTAGTTCCTCCAGGTGTAGGCCCTATCGAACACGCTCTCGTTGGTGTGTTGCCAATCACAACCTATGATGTACATGCTCTCCACACGCAGTTGGTGTGCCACCACAACGGCCAATGTGCCGCTGTCGAATGGTTGGAATCTGGATTCTGGTGCTGGCCAGGTGTCTGATCGCAGTGCGTGCCTGGTCCAGTACTGCACACCCGGACTCTGCTGGATCTTTTCTATGCACGGTCGGTCATACGCACACACGTGATCCACGTCACGGTGCTGTTGGATGAAATTGCAACCTATCTCCACGTGACATGGATCCATGTCCCATAACTGTCGTGCCGACGGACCATTGAACCAAACGATAGCCTTTTTACCACTGTGCATATGGATCTATTTAAATACTGGTGAGGTCAGTGAGCAATGAAACCCCATCTATTCCAACAGCGACTTGAACAGTTGGGCTACCGACGTAGGCCACCGCGTGAGAGCCACAAAGGTCCCAACCGGATCAGCACCGAACACGACTGGATAGCACCCAAACGTGTGCCCACCTGCAGGCGCAATCGCCATTCCGGCTATGTGGCCCGTTACTGGCGTGGTGTTAGGACCTTGAAGTGCCGCTTCTGTAGTCACAGTTATGGTCGTTAAATACCAGTGTCCTATATCTCCAAAATACGGGACGACTCGGTGCCCTGGCTATAAACATTTTTTCTGGATTGGGGCACTGGGTCTTATCGGAACAGTCCGGGGTGGCAGTGTGGGAGTGAGTTACACTCACTCAAAAAAGACTGACGTCTTTTTTCTTTTTCTGCTTCGCCGCAAGAAGACTTTTAGCAAAATCTTCTCCAGTTAGGTTCACTACATCCAAGCGTTGTGGTAGAGGGTGTTTCGTATCTTACCAAACCCATCACTGGGTCCTCCGACTTCCGTCATTGCACACACCAGGTGAACCGTGGTTGACTTGAGTCCAAGTGTACAAAGCCTGACACACAAAAGTCATCAAAGTGCGTCAGCATGACTGCTCATAGATTTGCTTGTCAAAGCCTAACAAGTTCAGCCGCAACTGGCCTACACAATCAGAGGTTGTGATCAACTCTTGGGTACGTTTTGTTGTTGCTATGTCGCCTTGTGGGAAATTGTTTGTGTGCCTATCTGTGCCTATAGTTGCCTGATTCACAAGTATATAGCCCAACTGTGCAGGATGTCAAATTTTTTCTTTGTGCGTGGCTCTGTGTGCGTTTAAAGGTGTGTTTTGGAGTGAGGTTGCCCAGCATTCTTTAGGATTGTAGTATGGCAACTATGTATCGATAGGGTGCCAAGCAACCAACAGTATTTACAACAGTTGGCACGGCGGATTAGATTACCAACGCAGTTGACGTCATCATCATTATGTGCTACTATTACACAAGTCAAAGATGACACTTTTAGTTTTTTTTTGTTCATGTCATCAGTGACCTATTAAAAAGTGGTGCCAGGTGTCCAGATGCCAATATCCCGGATGCCAGGCACAAAAAAAGGAGAAACAAAGCAAGGAGAAAAACTAATGACAAAACAAAAGAAACTTTTTTACGCAGAATTCTACAAATGGACCAATGCGGAGGGCGAGACATCTGTGTATGGTGGCTATGGTGAATATGATCAAGGCCAATACGAAGGCACAGGTTCAGACCTATGTCCGGCCCACAACAACGATGTTTGGGACCAGATGGCGGACTGGGCGGAGGAACAGGGATACGATCCTGACGACCCAGACCAGGTGGAACCGGAAAGGATAGACTGGTGGGCCTTTGAATACCTAGAAGATGATGATGTTGAGGTGGCACTTTGGGAATCCGAGAATGATTTGGACTTACACCAGCAGATGCTACGTGTGTTTGAAAGCAAACTGGCCCAACACCGTGAGCAACACGAAACCACAGTGGACTACGCTCAATGAAGAAAAAGAACAATCAATGGCAGGCCCTGATAGAACTGGCTCGATGGCGTAAACGATATTTACAGGGCACCGAATATGACAAGATCAGACCCATACTCAACAGCGTGATAGTTGAACTGCGTAAAGTATGGGGCATGGAACCGCTTGACGCAGGCAAGGACATCGTGGATTTTTTCACATACGAGACCGCCGAACGGCCAGAATGGTTCAAAAAAGACAAACCAAAAAAGGAGAAACAATGAACAAGACAATAGTGACCGTGATTGGGTTGATCTCACTCACAGCGTGTAGTTACAATCCTAAGATTGACACCGTGGGCCGATCAGGCACATTCCCCGACACACAGGCGGAAAGGCTCACCAACGACATACAGCACTGCAAGACCTATGCTGATGACAACACCTTCAGGATCTACGACACACTGAACCAGGGATGGGGTGCCTACTTCCACTACGCCACACTGGGCATAGTGCCCAAGCGTGAGAGCAAGTACAAGCAGAGGGTGAACCAGTGCCTTAGGGGCAGGGGCCACTCGGTTATAGATTAAATAGAATTTGGACGTGTAGTCAGGCGTTACACGTGCCCAACTTATAAGTCACGTCCAGATCCTGGCGGCAGTTCTTCATACTCCTTGCACGATATGACTCCTTTCTGCCGCCATGGAGCCCAATCCTCCTAAATATCCCTATACAAACTGACTGCTATCCCGGGAGGAAAACAAATGAGTCAAACAATCATAAATGGCGATTCAGCGTCGGGGTAGATGACCACACTGGAGCACCTGTGGGAACACATAGATCTGTACCAGTCATTGCAAGAGATAGAAGACCACATGGCCGCACAACTGCATCAACGTAGCATCAACGCAGTGATAGTTAATCCCTTGACACGAGACGAAGCCATGATACCCACAGACGAGTTCATCACCACAAGAGAACTGAGACTGATGCTGTACAGAGATGAACGCTGTCCGGAATGGTTGCGTAGGGAGATAGTTTGGGCGGAGTTGCGGAGACCTGTTTAGATTACCAAACACAGTTGACTGTGCCGCCCGTGTGTGCTACAATTACATATGAAAGGAGAAAACACATGGAAGAGCAAATCAAAGGCATATGTGATGCACTCGAGAACATTGAGTACAACACAAGGTGTTTGGGTGAATGGCCCAGCGATGTTGAATCAGAGATACACAACATCAGTTGGAACACACAAAGGATCGCCACCGCTCTCGAGACTATGACGGAACACTTGATCAAGAAGAAAGCATAGTCAACAGGCAAGGAAATAACAAACGGTTTCCTTGCGTTTTCCCACAACATTACCCCTACAAATAAGCCAATACGACGCTGTCATACGAGTGTAAAGGAGCACAAGATATCGTGGATAAGGTCGGACATGATGCTAGGGTTTGGCATCTCCCTTACCATTCTCTACCAACACCTGATATCAGCCACATTCCGGACCTTGCCCGCCGTACGAACCAGAATGGACCAGGTTGGACCACCGTATCTACCG
>CESM01076193.1_pt1 | contig 11463 bp, 10 predicted proteins | sample 361421 | NCBI WGS metagenome assembly CESM01 (sample SAMEA2622219, study PRJEB7988) | marine metagenome | isolation source: saline water (ENVO:00002010), including | reverse complement strand
ACTAAAGGAACTTTATGCTTTTCATCATTTACTGGAAATATATTAGCCATACTTTACAAACTCCGGATACCATTCTTTATAATTAGGTATTTTATTTATTCCCATTCTAAAATAATCTAAATTTACATTATCAGATTCTAATATACCTAAAATACCTTGTTCATGTAAACATACTTTATCTTTTAAAAAATCATAATTATCATCTAAATATTTTTGTTTAATATCATAAGGTAAATAGGCTGCATTATAATAAGATGGATAAGCTAATGTATTAGAAACACTAAATTTAAACTTTTCTAAGAATGAATATTCTTTTACGTACGATTTAAATTCATGTATATAGCCTATGTTTAAAATTGATATACATGGATGAACGTTCATAGAAAAATTTTTATTCTTTAATAAAAGAGATGAATAATCCCATATTCTATCTTCTGTAAATTCCCAACTACTATGTTTTCTAATAATAGAATTTCTTTCTCCCCAAGCATCTATAGAAAAACATATTTGAACATGTTTAAAATTATCTAATAGCCTTTGTACAACTGATTTAGATGCACTACCATTACTATTGAATTGTAATCTTATATCATGTGATCTACCGCTATCAATTAAAATATTAATTATTTTTTTAGTAGTTGGTGACATAAATGGCTCGCCACCAGAAAATTTAAAATAATAATAATCTTTTGATACTTCTTTAAAATCATCATACCATTCATCTGAGTGATTAAAATACTTTGGATAATTAATCCCCTGTTCTTCTGCAATTTTAGACGATGATAATGGATGACACATTAAGCAAGCGTAGTTACATATATTACCAATTAGTTTTAGTTCCATAAAATCATCTGATCTTAAATCTTGTAATTCTCTTTGTCTCTTAGAAACTGTACCCTGATCTTCTTTTAGCTTACATTGATGACATGCCTCTTTTATTTCTGGAACTGACAATGGATTGTCTAACTTAAATCCGTTCTGAACATTTTTCATGTAATCTGAATTTTTGAATTGAGATAATGTCATATCATCACAATGATGAGGTGACGGCAAAGATTCACAACAAAGAGCGTAGCGACCTAAAGGATCACTAGATAAAGATGTATATGGAAGAGGACAATACCAACTCAATGCCAGGACCTTCCGATCAAATCATAGCTATTAGATAAAGAAAGTTTATCATTTAATAATTCATATTGTTTTTTAATAGTTGTAATATCGTAATACATCCAAACAACATAATATTTAAAAATATTTGATGTATAGCATAATACTGATTTACCTTTTACAATTTCATCTATCCAATCAAAATCGTCTTCTAACATATTACATAATTGCAATTGGTAATCGGCATTTGATAAATTATCTAAAATTCTTTGAGCATTAATATCTTCTGTCAATTCACTATTCTTATCAAAAGCATGAAACTGATTTGGAGTTCTTCCTGCTAAAAATACATATTCATTTCTATCGTAACTATCAGATAATACTTTCATATATGAGCGAAGATCATTACCGACAAATCCATAATCAATAATTTTTTTCTTTACATCTAAAAAAGTCTGATCATAGTCAAATATTATAACTTTAGTCTTATCATGCCCATACATATCATATAAAGCTTCTGGCATTATACCTGCTGTAGGTGTAATTATAACATCATACTTTTTATTAATATGAGTAGGCAATGGTTCATTGTTTTCAAAATAATATCTTTTTCTTTTTCTTTCACATTGATTTATGAATAGCCTACTTGAATTATAACCGCTAATAGGCTCGCATGGTTTATTGTTTAAGTAATTATAAAAAATAGATTCATGCTTTTCATAATCTCTATGTGGATATAAAAACCATTTTTCGCTTCTCTGTTCAGTAGTAAAGTTATATATTTTTGGATGGTTAGGAGTTTTTATCCATAAAGGAGTATAATCATCATGTATGTTTTCATCACTCCTAGAATAATCTTCTCCAAGTTTTATTATTGATTGACCATTCCATTGAGTCAAGTCTATTTCAAAATGTTGAGGGTGTATAGTAGCTGGCTTATTTGGATGCGCTATTATATGTGCTCTCATAAATTCATTAGATTCTGAAAACTCATAAAAATTCTGTACTGGCGTTTTAACTTCAACTTGATTAGCAAATCCAGATATTAGCATACCTATACCACAAAACATAGCATGTGTAAACCCTTTATCTTTTAATTCTACTAATGCTGTATCAATGTCTTTATAGTAAAATAAACAATGGCCCGAGCCTGCACCAGTTACGCCACCTTGCATATTCCAGTACAGATACTGAGCCATTTTTTCTTTATACCACGTCCATGGTATTTTATTATTTTCTAATATGACAAATGCTAAATGTTTTTTCTTTTGATTTACAGTTCTATCAGTAAGTAATAAATCAAATAATTCATCAGCTGTCTTGAAGTTCGACTTTACCATGGTGTTTCTCGTAACTTTCTATCATATTTTTTCTTGTAATATCAGATGAATAACCATGTATAATAAAATGAAATCTATTCTCATTTGAATTATTAGCAGCTTCGTGCATAACTCTATTGTCGTAATAAAACATTTTTGTAGGTTCGAAAGGTACGGCCTCTGAAGTATCTGCTCTACGCAAATAACAATCTTTAGGCTGAGTTAAACATGCATTAATAGCAGATGCAATATGCCTATTATCTCCGTCTGTATGTGCCTGTATATAACCACCCGGCTCTAGTAACATAAATCTTGATCTACGCATTATAGAACAATCAAAATTATCCATTAAAAATTCTTTTGTTCTTGGTGCAATTTCTTCTAGCTCGGTCCAACCGTATGTAGCTTCTTCTTCTGTAAATCCATAACCACTAGGATTCATAGTTCTATAATATTCTGCTCTGTCTCCTATTCCCCAGCCATGCAACGCACACGATTGCCATCCCCTACTATCGCCGCCTCTATGTTTTACAAAAAAACCTTCTTCATACACTTGCTGTACTTCATCAATAGATTCTTTAGGAAAATTTAAAGTACTTTCTAAATACCATATATCTTTTTCTGCACATAATTTAATTATTTCATTTGCTAATTTATTATAAGACAATTGCACTCTTCCTTATGTTTTTTGTTTTACTACAAAACATTTTACATGTCTTAGCTGCACAATCATCGCCGCTAATATTTTCCCACGCCATAGGTACATGCTTACTCATAAAATCGTGTTGCAATAAATCTACTAAATCATTATTTATAGCGTTCATTTCGATAGGATCGTATAGCATCATTACTCGATCGCGTACACGATTATCTCCTCCCATCATCCAATCTAATGAATTTCCTAACCAACAACAAGGTATAACCCTGCCTCCATTGTCAATATAAAATTCTGTATTCTCTAATGCTTTACAATCTATTTCTTCACCGTCATCAGACTTTATAAATTTATATGCTTCTTGTCTTTTACCAAATTCTGGGTCTGCTGTTTCTAAAATAAATTCTTTACCTTTATATGTAAATAACATTTTTCCTTCGCCTTCTTGCTTATGTGCAAATCTTGGCGTGTGTATAATAAAGAATTTTTCGAATCCCATATCATCGGATAACTTTTTAGCTTCTTCTACTTGATGTTGATTATGCTTAAATACGAGATATTGCCACCATGCAGTACCTCCGCCTTCTATAAAACCCTGAGCATTTTTCATTACTCTATCAAAAATAACATTTTGTCTGTATATGTGATTTGTATCTTTTAATCCATCTATACCAAAAGTTACTTTAGACTTAGTATTATAAAATGAAAAAAGTTCACCTAAATCTTTCCAGTATTTTGCAGTCTTTAGACCACCATTAGTGGCAATAGTTATTCTTAAATCGTTTTGTTTGTAAAAAAGATATTCACATATTTCAAATAAATCTTTAGATGTTGCAGGGTCTCCTCTGTTACCACACATATTAATTACATCTAAATCATAAGTATCGAAAAACCTATCATCAAATATTTTTTTAATATCATCTATTCTCAATTCAGAATTATCAACGTCTTTTCTTATACTCATTTCATGTGGATAAGATTGTTTAATATTATTACGACCGCACATAGGACACGCGGCATTGCAATAGTTAGACAATTCTATATGGCATTTTATTTTGCCTGATTTTTTATAGATCATCTTCCTATTACCATAAACCTATTCATTCCGTTACTGAGCTTCTTAGTACCCATATATTTTATATCTATTAAATTAGCTTGATCAGCTAACTCTTCTGGATCTTTTACGCAATTTATATGATCATCATATTCATCATTATCTGTAGACTGCAAAACACACAAAGGCCTTGAATATTTAAATTGTTTTGATAATAAATCTTTCATATAATACATGTGTTCGCATGACGTATTTATTAATAAGTCGACTGAACCATGTTGATTATGTCTACCTTGTAAAAATTCATACATTGAATATAAATTTCGATTACTACAAAAATACTTTCCTTCGTCTTTATATTTTTTATTAAATTTATAGCTTAGTTGTTTTGAATCTATATCAATATCATAATTACAAACAAACTGAGCATTAAAGTTTTCAATTAAGATATTTGTTAATACATGACAATACCATCCGCCAACTACTACTACATTGTTAAATTCATTTTGTATATTACTTAATTCATCATTTAGCCATAATTTACTTTCAAGTTGAGACTCTGTAAATGAATCTAATACTCTTTGAAATAAATGAGGTTTTTCTTTATGTACATAACTCAGTGACCTCATCCAATTATTGCTATTATATGTTGTATATTTAATATAATTCATTTATTTCACTTATATCATTCATATCTTCGTCAATTCCAGACGCGCTATTATTAAACAAGCAGATCATATGGTCTTTTCTTAATTTTTTTAATTCCATGTCTTCATTAAATATATTACCTTTATACCATGAATATATCATGCCTTTTGGATAGCCCCTAAAAAATGATTCTTCTTCATTATGTACATTATAGAAGAAATGATTAAAATAATTATCAATAGTTCTATATGTAAAGAAAATCATGTCTGCATGTTTCTTTATGTGGTAATATACAGTTTTTAATTGATTACCGTTCCACCGTATAACTGAAGAATTTAACGGAGTAGATTTTAATTTACCATAATTCTTTTGACAATTTTTTATATCATTCCACCAACCTCTTACAATATATGGTTTATCCATAGGAAGTTCCCATAGTGGATCAATAGAATTATGTATGAGCACATCTATATCAAAAAATAAAAATTCATCATTTGCTGTATGTTTACCGAGTATTAATGTTTGTTCGAACATATAACATTTTCTATATGCCCAAAAGAAATTCTTTTCAGGAATATAATGTTCATCCATCCAAGTTGGTAACTGAATGTCATATTCTTTTTCTGGTTTATCGGTAAGACAGTAGAAATTAAAATCATATGAGCAGTGTTTTTCAACTTGCTGTTTTAATTTTTCTACATGTTCAGAGGTATATTTGTCACCCCACTTGACACATAATATATTTTTCATTCATTAAAAATCCAAGAATATTTTAAATGCTTCCTTTACAGTAGTAGCTTTTCTAAGATTTGCTTTTTTAGTTCTATTCTTACTTTCTTGGACAGACTCATGTTCAAATAAATTTAACTTAAAAGTAAATAAATCTTGTTCATTTAATTCTTTATCTAGAAAATCCATTACAGATTTTATAAAATCAGCGCTTCCATGCGTTGCAGTTACTGTAGTAAATTCATTACTACGTTTTGCAATATCTACAACCATACTTTCAAACTGATCACGCTCATTTCTAACCCTTGCAATAGTTCTTTCATGCAATTCGTCTTCGCTTACTTTTTTTAAAAGAGCTTTATAGTCAGGATTTTTCTTTTCCGCAGGAAATGTATGTAAGAAGACATTTAGTGTAGATTCAGGTGTTTCATGATCGTCCGGACTCACTAACTCAACAGTAATAGTATCTCTATCTGCATTTGTAAAATATGCTTCAAATACTTCGTGATCGTTAATTATACTCATTTTAAGCCTCGTACATTCTTAGATAATAGGTGTTTGCTGTTACAGCAGAACCATTAGGAAATTCTTGCGTTCGATAATCATTACTATTTACGAAACGTTGTTGATAATTACCAGATCCGTTCAAGATAGTATTATTTATACCAGACCCTAGTATAGTACCAGAACCATCCCATCTATATCGTATTTTAGATCCTGTTTCTTCACTCGCTACGTGTCTCATACAATTTTCAAGTATAGCATCGATGCTAGCTTGAGTATACTCTTGTAAATTATTATCTGAGTTTCTTACAAACAACATCTCTTCCATAGTTGGTGCAGAAATATTATTTGCTTGTAGTAAATAGTAATTAGTTATTGTAGTCGGTTGGTCTTGTGTTTCACCTATACCACCTGCCGTATATGCTCCCACGTTTGCTCTCGTATCAGAAAATACCGTGCTTGTACTAACGGCTGAATATCCAGATAACGATGTTCCTGTATGAATACGATATGTACCTGGTTGACCAACTGCACTCAATAGAGTATCGATTGCCGGAAAAATAAATGTATCATACATATCCGTCAATGACATTGCTTTAATGGCTGCGCCGTCATAATATATAGGAAATTCTATGTTATTAGTATCAGGTGATGCCGTAGTATTCGCTTCTGATGAAGATACTCTTGCATAGTTAACTGTAACTGTAGATATATTAGGTGTCTGGTTAGCGTTTCTAAAACTACTAACGTGAGTTGTAGATGCGCCAGCCTGTTTACGAGTATCTGTTATAGTACCTAAATTACCACCACTACCTACGCGTGATAATGTAACAGACGGATTAGCACCATACAAATATCTGCATCTATCTTTTACAGCATCACGCTGTGCATCAGTCATTTCTATCAGGTCGTTACTACCTGTTAGAATTAGTGGTCGTACTACTGCCATAATTTATACCCACGGATTAGTTGCGTATGCTATTGCGCTATCGTGATCAAAGATTGACGGAGCATATAATTTCCTCAGTTCAGTTCCGTTAGAAGCAAATATTTTTAAAACAGTCATGCCTTCAAATTTAGCACCAAATATTGCTGAGTCTTTTAAATGATCAGAGTCAATTGATCCTACTAGAATATGATCTGAATCAACTTGATTATCTGCAATCATATGATTTAGAATACTATCAGAATCCATTGTGATAAGACCATCTTTGATATTACCATCACTATCTACGATTCTGTTAATAGCATCAACAAGAGTTAAGAAAGTACTGTCAGATGATTCTCTATAATGAAGATCTGCTTGACGACCCATATCGCTATCGAGAGAATTAACACCTGCTACAACGCTACTATCGCCGCCAGATGTGCTCATATCAGATAAATCTCCGACTGTTTCAGCTAGCGTATTAGTTTTTAAACGAAAACCGTTAATAGTATCCGTGAGATTTACCTTAATAATAGCCATTTTATAACTTCTCTTTTATGGTTAGCAGCAACTCTTTTATATCTGACATGTCTTCTTTTAACATTTCAACGTCATCTATTAGTTGCTTTTTTCTTTCTTCCTCTTGTGCCATCGCAATCTTACGTGCCTTAGCTGCCTGTATCTCTGAACTATTTATATTCAATATAGCACCTGAGTTTGGATCACGTGCTAGTCCAGGCTTTCCTTCAACTGCTATCATGTAGCCATCGCAATAACTCGTAAGTCTTTGATTACTGGGACTTTACTTGAGTTTGTAGATTTAAATACAATCTTTAGCTGGAATCTGTCAAATGGATCATTAACACCACCAACTCCACCGTCTAAATATGTGTATTCTCTAAATACATCAGGGTTATCATCTGATGGAATAGTATTTTCAGGATTTACTAATGACCACTGTGATCCAAATATAGTATCAGCCGAACCGTCTTGAACTCTAACATACACATCAAAATTTGCAACAGATGGTCTGTTAGCTGCTAATAAGATTTTTAATCCAACAGCTTCTTCGGCAAGTGTGACTGGTATCGTAATGTGCTTAGATAACATAGAACCACTTTGTGGATCAGATTCATCTACATAATTAATTGGCATGTTTTTATTTGGAACTGCGCCGAATGCAGGATTAGTTTGATCATCAACCATATTATTAGTCAATACAAGTGATGTTCTTTGTGTATCGATTATAGGTGATACTTTAGAAGATGAGTTAGTCATCTTAATTCTATATGTAGCTGATTTAGTACCAGATGCAAGCTGAGCAGCTTCATTAGCATTGTTAGCTACCATCTTAGGAAAGTCAAATCCTGTTAATGCATTATTAGTCATCGGTATATAATTAGCATCTTTACCATATGTAGTTTCTAAACCTGCCCATGAGTTACCAGATAAAAATTTAGCTTGGTGAGTAACTATTGTTTTAGGAGGTACAAGTTCTTCTACGATTGGATATACAGCATCCATCATATAGTTTGGAATAATTGCTGTATTAGGACCTCCACCAAATACACTTGATGTTGCTGCTGTATGAGCTCTAAATGTAAATCCATAACCATCGGCAGATATAATATCTCTATCACCATTTAAGTTAGCCGCACTAATACCGCCAGCCGCCGTAGCTCCACTAACACTAACTTTATCACCAACTCTAAGTCCGTGGCCTAACGCTTCAACATAAACATCTGAATCGCCATTAGTTGTTAATAGACCATCAGTATCTAAGATAAACTTAGGAAGTTCTCTATTTTCAGCAACAAAGAACGCATCAGCTGTTGTAAACTCTGCACGTTGAATTGTAAATGTCATGTCACGTTCTTGATCTGGTGTCCATGTACGTGCGTTTTGTGATAAGAACAATGAACCAAGTGAAGGCTGTTTAGCAACCCTTGCTTCAGTAGAATTAATTTGTAATCCACCCGCACGTGCAACAAACACATTATAGCTTGTTGAATCGGCTAGTAGAACAATACAATATTCTGTATTACCGTTTAAATATACAGGTTCGTCAAATTCAAAATAACTAATAGAAGTAGCATCTGTACTTACAGTAATAGCTGAAGGTGACAATACTTTTGTACCATTTGGCACTAAATCGTCAGACGATGGAACACCATTGACTGTAGGACGAATTTGACATGCAACTGGTACTTGATTATCTTTTGTGTTAAATCTTACACCAACTTTTGTGATGTATACACCTTCTTCTTCGTCTACCATGAATGACTGCGCTAGTGGGTCGAACCTACGTCGACGTCGACGGTTTTCTGTACCACCTATTGTAACTACTCGAGTATTATTATATTCACGTTGTCTGGTCTCTAATATACCTGTACTTGTAAATGGAGCAGTTGCAATCGATGTTGAGTTCTCATCGTTAGGAACACTAATGTCAAGAAGTTTAAACTCTCTTGTTCCTGTTCTAAATCTTTCTGATGATGTAGATGGAATAAAGAATGAACCAGATACAAATCCTTCACCATCAGTAGTTAGTGTCGAACTACCTGCAGGGTGATTTGTAGCTCTAGCGTGCTCGTTACCATAATCTGAATCAGATGTTGATACACGTTGGAATGTTTCAGAACGTACCCAATTTGCTACTGGTTTATTATCAAAGAATGCAAATATTTGTGTAGCTGGTTTTAAACCAAACGCACGGAAGTAAACTTTACGTGAACGCATATATGGAATAAAGACCTGATCGATTAAATGATCACGTACTAATACACGATCTGAACGATCACCAATAACTCGGTCAGTTTGAGTTACTGTTGTTCGACCTCTACGGCCTGTGTTAAATGTTCTTGATGCCACTGTTTGGCCCATGCGTAAATTTACACGTTGACCTGTCCAGTTAAAGATAAAGTCATTGAACAACAATGGTCGTTGTGTAGTAGATGGAATCACTCTTGTTTGTTGTGGGTTATCTTTATCTGCAAGATATTTACGCTCAATCCAGCTATCTGAAGTTGGTGATAACTCTAATAGACCTTCGTTTACGACAACAGCAAATGGGTTAATATTTTCTGTTTCAGTTGCAAATGGTTGTTCTATATAATTTACATTATCAAATTTTTTGTATACAGTATCGCCTTTGAGTATGGTGTTAGTAGACTTATCTGAATCGTACTTGAGGCTAATACTATTTTGTGCTTGCCATGGACGTACAACTTTTTGGACTAAGTCAATACCAGCTTGGTATGATGGATCTTCTACAAACGACCTTGATTGATCTGAGAAATTGTCAACTAAGAAACCAGATTTTAGTCTGTTATTATTAGATCCGTCAAGTACTGCTAATGTTTCTGTTTCTGCTTCAAGTAGATTCAGAGCGGTTGTCTCTTCGAGATTATCGATACGGCTTTCTAACTTACCGATATCAGCCATTGTAAATCGTTTTGCAGGTATACGTTCTTTACTTAGATCAGAATCGTGAATCGTGTATGGATTCATCTCAACTCTATATAGTTCCATTGAGTTTGCAGGAACAGGTGGGAACTGAGGATTCAAATCTGGTTCTGATTCTAGTACACTTACATTATTGAATCGATCAATAACTACTCGTGCATTCTTACCCATGTAATAAGAAACATCAAACTGAGTTGTATCAGCATCACGTGGTAATTCGTTAATACGTGCACCTGATGTAAAATCACCTGGGAATGATGAACCTGGTTTTACTGATGAACGAAAGTCTAATACATTACGTAACTCAAACTTTGATCCGTTAGTTGCTGTGTAAGTAGGAATATCATTATAATCTACTTGGCCAGTATATGAGTTAACTGCAAAGAAGTCACCACCAGCTTGGTGCGCAAAGTACTTATAGCGTACAAATACATTTACACCAGGAGTTGTTTGACCAGCTTTCTTAGTCATTTTACCAAGTTGATAATGTGTGTCTCGTTGACCATTGTCTAATGTATAACGAGAAGCAACGCTTGCTCCGTCTGAATCTGTTTCAGTTAATCGTAAGACTTCATGTATATCAGGAAAATTAAGTTCTAAATCGCCCTGTCCATTAGGTGTTATTGTTTCTGTTGTTTCTGTTAAAACTTTGTTTCTAACAGTTGCTTGGGCTTTATTAACATAGTATGCAACATTTAATGTTGTACTGTTGAATGGTGTAAGTATTTGAGCTGATGTACCGCCATTACCACCAGAAAGAATTGTTGGAGGTATTGCCTTGCCACCATTATCTTCAGTAGCAATCCATAAATCTTGATCAGCAAATGTTTCACCTGGAGATGATAGGTTAGTTAAAGAACCTTCACCACCACCGTTTGTTACTACATTTTGCATACGTTGAACTGTTAATGAAATATCTGATACGGCTTGTGGTCTGTCATTCGGTACAGGAAATAACATTACGTCATTTGCAGTTTCTCTAAATGCAGCTTGGCCTGCTCCATCTAAAATAACGTTAAAATAATCTGTAGTGCTTAAACCAATTGAACGAACA
>CESM01011899.1_pt1 | contig 11482 bp, 8 predicted proteins | sample 361421 | NCBI WGS metagenome assembly CESM01 (sample SAMEA2622219, study PRJEB7988) | marine metagenome | isolation source: saline water (ENVO:00002010), including | reverse complement strand
CTACAGTCAAGTTGCAGCTAATGTTCTTGCTCAAAAATATCTTAGAAAAGCAGGCATTCCTAAAAAGCTCAGAAAAGTTAAGGAAAAGGCAGTTCCATCTTGGCTTCAGCGAAGTGTTCCAGATCTTAAATCTATGGAAAGTCTCAAAGAGGATGAAAAATTCGGTGAGGAAATAGATGGCAAGCAAACTTTTAGACGTTTAGCAGGAACCTGGACTTATTGGGGATGGAAATATGGTTATTTTGCAAGTGAATCCGACGCAAAAGCGTATTTTGATGAAATGTGTTACATGCTTGCCTTCCAAATGGTTTCTCCTAATTCGCCTCAATGGTTCAATACTGGTTTAAATTGGGCTTATGGAATTGAGGGGCCTGCACAAGGGCATTATTTTGTAGACCCTAAGACGGGGGATTTGGAACGTTCAGTTAATGCATATGAGCACCCACAACCTCATGCTTGTTTTATTCAGTCAGTTTCGGATGATTTAGTAAACGAAGGTGGAATTATGGATCTCTGGACAAGAGAAGCTCGTCTTTTTAAATTTGGTTCAGGAACAGGTAGTAATTTTTCAAAGATAAGAGGTGACGGAGAGCCACTTTCTGGGGGCGGCATGTCTTCAGGTCTCATGTCATTTTTGCGCATAGGGGACAGGGCTGCAGGCGCAATCAAGTCAGGCGGTACAACACGTAGAGCTGCTAAAATGGTTAGTTTAGATATGGATCATCCAGATATAGAAGCTTTCATAGATTGGAAATTGACAGAAGAAGAAAAAGTTGCTGCATTAGTTTCAGGTTCACAACATCTTCAAAATCATGCAAATGAAATTTTGGCAGCTATAGAGGCTCATCCAGATGAGGATTCTAAATTTGATCAAGGAAAAAACAGGCCATTAGCTAAAGCAATTAGCGTTGCTATGCAAGCATATGTACCTGAAAATATAATTGCGAGAGTTCTTGAGCTTGGTGAGCAAGGATATACACACATGGATATTGAAACTTATGACACTTCTTGGGAAGGAGATGCATACTCTACAGTTTCAGGTCAAAACAGTAACAATTCCGTCAGAGTTAGTAATGACTTTATGCAGGCCGTTCTTGATGAAGGGGACTGGAATTTGTACTGGAGAACCGAGTTAGATGATGCTAAAGTAGAGACAAGAGACCCGACACCGTGTAAATCCATTCCAGCTAACGAATTATGGGATAAGATATCTAAGGCTGCATGGTCTTGCGCAGACCCTGGCTTACAATATGATACCACTATTAATGAATGGCACACATGCTCTCCCGATGGGCCAATCAACGGCAGTAATCCTTGCTCTGAGTACATGTTCTTGGATGATACGGCTTGCAATCTTGCAAGTCTTAATTTAGTTAAATTTTATGATGATGAGATGACTAAATTTGACACGGAAAAGTATAGTCATGCAATAAGGTTGTGGACTGTAGCATTAGAGATTTCTGTGCTGATGGCACAATTCCCTTCAGAAGCTATTGCTCAAAGAAGTTACGACTATAGGACATTAGGTTTAGGTTATGCTAATATTGGTTCCTTGTTGATGAGAATGGGTATTCCGTACGATGATAACAGAGCTACAGCAATTTGCGGCGCCCTTACTTCCATTCTTGGTGGAGTTTCATATGCTGCAAGTGCAGAAATGTCTTCAGTTCAAGGTCCTTTCCCAAGATATGAGCAAAATAAGGATAATATGTTAAGAGTTATGAGGAATCATCGAAGAGCAGCCTACAATGTCGCTTCCAAGGAGTATGAAGGACTTACTGTGACTCCGAGAGGCATTGATTCTAACTACTGTCCAGAATATCTGCTTTCGGCAGCGCAAAATTGCTGGGATCAAGTCGTTACCGAAGGAGAAAAGCATGGTTTTAGAAATGCCCAAGCTACAGTAATTGCTCCAACCGGAACTATTGGTATAGTGATGGACTGTGACACTACAGGTATAGAACCCGATTTTGCACTTGTAAAATTCAAGACTCTTGCTGGCGGGGGTATGCTTAGAATAATAAATCAGTCAGTTCCTGTTGCACTAGACAGATTAGGTTATGATTCTGTACAATCAAAAGAAATAGTTGATTATGTAATTGGCACAGGTACTTTTTCGGAATCCCCAGGAATTAACAGAGAATCACTCATACGCAAAGGTCTAACCAACGACATAGTAGATTCCTTAGAATCTAAAATAAGTAGTTTCACATCAGTAGGTCTACTCGTAACTCCATCATCGGTAGGTACAGATTTTTGCATAGAAAAGCTAAGAGTTAAAGAAGAGTTTCTAGATAATTGGAATTTTGATTTATTAGAGCATTTGGGATACACAAAAGAGCAAATTAATGAAGCTAATGATTTTATCTTTGGTAGGTTAACAATTGAGGGTGCTCCTCACGTAAAAGATAGCGATTTAGCCGTTTTTGATTGCGCAAATAAGTGCGGTCAGTACGGCACACGTTACATTGACTGGAGTGCACATATCAACATGATGGCTGCAGCTCAGCCTTTCATATCTGGAGCTATATCAAAAACAATCAATATGCCTCACGAATCAACGATTGAGGATATTAAGCAAGTTTATATGGATTCATGGAGAGCTATGATTAAGGCAAATGCGCTGTATAGAGACGGATCAAAATTAAGTCAACCTTTAATGTCCGGAACTGTGTTGAAAGTTGATATAGACGAAGAGGAAATGTTGTCGGACACTATGGTCAGTACAGAGCAAGCCGTTGAAACTATGGCCAAAGCCCTTCCAACTCCAGATGCAATTCCACTTGCAAACAAAATAGTTACTCGTTATATTGCTCAAAGAAGAAAATTGCCTAACAAGAGAAAAGGCTACATCCAAAAAGCAAAAATTGGGGGTCATAACGTATACTTGCACACCGGTGAATACGATGATGGAACTTTGGGAGAAGTCTTCATTGACATGCATAAAGAAGGTGCAGCTTTCAAAGCATTAACGAATGCATTTGCTATTGCAGTAAGTCTTGGTTTACAGCATGGCGTACCTTTGAAGGAGTTTGTTGATGCTTTTGTTTTTACCAGGTTTGAACCTAATGGCCCAGTTATTGGAAATGAACGTATTAAGATGTCAACAAGCATCCTAGATTATATCTTTAGAGATCTAGCAGTTAATTATTTGGATAGAAATGATCTTTCTCATGTAAAGCCAGAGGATTTGAAGCCAGACATATTAAGGAGCGAAGGAGAAGCTGAAACAGAGCAGAATTTGAATTCAGGACTTACTCCGGCAGGTCAAGCTACAGATGGTCATGAAATTCAGTTGACTTTAGACGATATGGCTACTTCAGCCAGCGATTCAGCTTCATTTCAATCATCAGTAACGGAGTTATCTACTGAAAATGCGCATATAGTCTCTGGAGACAATGCACTTGTTAGAGAAGCTGAAAAGTATGGTTACGAGGGCGATCCATGTCCTGAGTGTGGCCAATTTACCTTAGTTTCAAACGGTAGTTGTTTGAAATGTGTAAGCTGTGGATCAACAACTGGCTGTTCTTAAATTTGAACTGAAAGCTAAATAAAGACAAAGACACTGGCATGTCAATGAGTATAGGGGATATGCTGTCTGAAAGGCTTTCGAGCTTTGAAAAATATAACAATAAGGAGCTGTATTCTCTTGGCTCAAAGAATTTAGGCTTTACAGTAACAGGCAGATTAATTTCTGGAACTGTTGGTTTCATAGTTATAATATTGATGTTAATGGTTACTTTCTCTTCTGCGGCAAATTCAATAATGGTATCTGAATTAGGAGGTACCCGAGCATTTACTGCAGATGTAATAGTGACTGAGAATACAGGCCCTTCCTTTAGTGGTACATTGAATAATGAGGGCGATTTTGTTGATTTTGGATATGTCCTTGAGGAAGTTGGTTGGGATTATACATCTAATATGCGAATATCACATTTTGATGTTGTATTTGATTGGTCATTTAATGGAGGGGGAGGAGGAGGTCGCCAAGTAACACTTGACGCATCTTCACAGAATAATAGTACTGCTGGTAAAAGCGAAGTTAGTGGAGGTAATGGGGGGCCGATAGCAATTTCTTGGCCCGTAAATCAATTGCCTGAAACTGTTTCAGATACTGCAGATAGTGCAGAAGATTTTGTACAATCATTTGAAACAGATGGTGAATGGATGGGTGGTAAATTCACATATACATCGGACAGTGCACTTGCAGATAGCACCCCTTTAACAACGGAGAGTCTTGATTATACAATTACATTAATTTATTATACTTGGGAATTTGAAGATATAAGGGAGATTTTAGAAGTATAATGGACACGAATGTAAAAGATAAAACTGCGGTGGAACCAAAGGAGAACTTACGAGAGCCAGATGGCGAAGAAAGCAATCTTCTTTTCACAGATGAATACAAGGAAGCCTTGGAAAAAGCTTCATACGAGATAGTAGGCAATCATTCAGCAGTTGAAATATGTGGATGGACTAAAAAGTCTATCAAAGGTTCTGAAGGTGGATGTTATAAGCAAAAATTTTACGGAATAAGGTCTCATCAATGTACACAAATGACTCCTGCAGCTGTAGCTTGCGACCAAAAATGTGTATACTGCTGGCGAGTTAATGAAATGTTTTCAGGAAAACAAGATTTGATGGAATATGCAAAAGACGAACCTGCAGACATTGTTCAGGGTTCTATTGAAGGACATCTAAGGAAACTTTCAGGTTTTGGCGGGAATCCCAACGTTGATCAACAGAAAGTTCTAGAGTCTAAAACAGTTCGCCATTTTGCGATTTCTTTAACAGGAGAACCTACTCTTTACAATCGTCTTCCAGAGATGCTTCGGGAACTAAGAGGGCGTAAAATATCCTCGTTTTTAGTAACTAATGGATTACATCCTGAAATGATTGAAAGACTTAGAGATGAGGATTCATTACCTACACAATTGTATATGTCTCTAGATGCACCGGATGAGAGAACTTGGAAAAGAATAGATGTTCCATTAGTACCTAATTTCTGGGATAAAATAAAAGGAACTTTGAAATTAATGAATGGCTTACAGACGCGTAAAGTTCTCAGAATGACTGTCGTAAAAGGTTGGAATGACTTCGATGTTGCAGGCTATGCTAAATTGATTAAAATGGCAGGAGAAAGAGTCATGATAGAAGTAAAATCATATATGCATTTAGGTCCAGCTCGTGAGCGTTTAAGCCAAGATAATATGTTGACATATGATGAAGTTATTTCATTTTCTAATAGTTTGGCAGCAGAATTAGGTTGGAAAGTTATCGATGAAGCGCCTAACAGTCTAATAGCTTTAGTAGCAGAAGAGGATTGGGACGGGAGAGTCATTGACTTTGGTGACCCTCTTACTGGGCATTTGGAATCCACTTTTGAATGCTAATCAAAACAGGTAAATAGTACTAGTAATGAATTAGATTGTGGAATATATTAGCGGAATAGAAACAGCTTTCAAAAACTACATCGGACACGATTCAGTTGATAAGCTTAGGAATTCCATAAACCAGAAGCCTATGATTTTGATTGCCGGAGATCAGTTAACAGGCAAATCAACACAAGCTAAAAATTTGGCTAATTATTTCAGCGGCACATTCCATTCAGTAGGGAACTTATTTCGGGAAGTGGCTGCAAAGAGAGGCATTACTGTAGCAGAGCAAGCTAAGTTATTACTGACTGAGAGAGGTATCGACGTTGAAATTGATTATAAAACATGTGAAATGATTTCAGGAGAAAATATTAGTACAAATCTCGGAGTTATTGAAGGAAGACAACCGGCCTACATGGGAAGTTTTATGGAAAATCTTGGTAAGAAAAATATAGTTCGCATATATTTTCAGTGTTCAATAAGAGATCAAGCCCTTAGATTTCTTCGTAGAGAGATAGGTGAAGACGCATATACTAAGGGTTTAGAAAATGTTCCAGATATGACTTATGATAGCTTAGAATCGTTGAAAGATGAAATTTTTAATTTAGGATTAGCTGAAAGTAATGATGTAGTTGAAAGATTTATAGAAAATCAAGATAGAGATAACGATGATAGAGCTAGATACTCTTCCTTGTATGGCTTTGATTATGGTAATTTAGACGGCTATGACATTGTAATTAATACTACTAACAAAGAAGCTGATTTTGTTTTTAAAGAAGTTGTAAGTGAATTAGAAAAATCTGGCTTTAGAACAAATTAATAAACACCCTATCTATAACTAATTGTGGACTTATCTATAAATGAAGTAAAATTGCTTAAGGTTCTCAAGAACGGGACACTTTCGCCGGAAGCAGCTTCCATGGAGTCAAACCTCGGTGAAAAGGAAACTATGTCTGCAGCTTCATGGTTGAGGAGTAAAGGTTTAGTCAAGATTTCGGAATCTTCAACTAAGTTCTACTTTACAAATGAAGAGGGTAAAAGATACGCAGAGCAAGGCTTACCAGAAAGGCGCGCGGTAGAATGGCTTAATCAAGCCGGAGAGTCACTGTTATCTGAGTTACCTCTTCATGATGATGAGAGTAAGGTGGTTATAGGTTGGTTGAAAAGGAAAAAGTTTGCAGATTTGGAAAAAACAGAAGAAGGATTAAAATTAATCCCAACAGGAAATGTGGATGAAACCTCAGATGAGCCTTTACTTGTAAGGCTTAGTAAATCTTCTTTATCCGAAAAAGAAATTGATCAGGATGCACTTAATTTATTGAAAGGAAGACAATTGTTAAATGTTAAAGAAGAAGTTGAAAGAACTTTTTCTCTAACTGATGAAGGTAATGATTTTAGTTTAGAGAGTTTAGATGAAAATTTAATTGGTGATATCACTCCTGATTTGATCCAATCAGGTGAGTGGAAAGATAGATCATTCCAAAGATATGGTGTTGAAGATAAAGTTGAAGCTAGTAATTTTTCCACACTTCACCCATTGACTAGATTTACAGAAGAAATTCGTAGTATATTTTTGCAAATGGGCTTTACCGAAATAGAGGGAGATTATGTTGAATCTGCATTCTGGAATATGGACGCTTTGTTTATTCCTCAAGATCACCCCGCCCGAGAATTACAAGATACTTTTTACCTATCTGAACCTGCTTCTTTTGTTATTAATGAAAAAGAGATACTTGATGCAGTTAAGAAGATTCATGAAGATGGAGGAGAAACAGGCTCTAAAGGATGGGGTACTGATTGGAGCAAAGAGGCAGCACAACAAGCACTCCTCAGAACACATACTACAGTAGGAACTATCAGATATTTAGCAGAAAATCCAACACCTCCGGCTAGAGTTTTCAGTGTAGGTAGAGTTTTTAGAAGAGAGGCTTTAGATTCAACTCATTTACCTGAATTTACACAAGTTGAGGGAATAATTGTAGAGCCTGATGCTAATTTTGGGATGCTAATCGGAGTATTGAAAGAGTTTTACAGGAGGATGGGTTTCAATGATGTCAGAGTTCGCCCAGCTTATTTCCCGTATACTGAGCCTTCTTTGGAGGTAGAAGTTAAATTTGGAGATAAATGGCTTGAATTGGGTGGGGCCGGAATATTTAGACCTGAAGTAACAGCTCCATTTGGAATTGATTGCCCAGTCCTTGCTTGGGGTTTAGGTTTAGAAAGGCTAGCTATGTTATACTTGGAAATTAAAGATATAAGAATGTTGTATCAAAGCGACTTGAAGTGGCTGAAAGAAACTATTTAGTCTATACTAATGCTGACTTTCTTAATTACTATGTTTTCCCCTCTTTGAATGAAAGTTACATAGCATTCACCAGGAACAAGGCCTAAATCTTCTTCAACCCATTTAGGTAAATATATCCTTCTGTTTATGTCATATTTCTTCACATCAGTTATTGGCATACTCATATATTTACACGAAGTCACCACTCTAAAAGGGTTTTGGACATTTAGGCTATTAAGGTGTTAGTTTTATCATCCCCATTTAGTAATGTATATTATGAATACTATACGTATTGCAGTGACGGGAGCTGCAGGGCAAATAGGCTATAGTTTACTTCCTAGAATTGCAGCAGGCGAAATGTTTGGCTCAGATGCCAAAGTTACTTTACAACTTTTGGAGATTCCACCAGCACTAGAAGCACTAAAAGGAGTTGCGATGGAGTTAGATGATTGTGCTTTTCCTTTATTGGATGAGATTATCGTGACTTCTAATCCTGAAGAAGCTTTCAAAGATGCAAATCTTTGTCTTTTAGTTGGCAGTAAGCCGAGAGGTCCAGGTATGGAGCGTTCAGATTTATTGAAAGATAACGGGAAGATTTTTGTCGGACAAGGTAAGGCAATTGCTGAAAATGCAGCAGATGATTGTAGAGTTGTAGTAGTTGGAAATCCCTGCAATACGAATTGTATGATTACGGCCTCACAATCAGATCGCTTTGATAATAGTAGATTTACAGCAATGACTAGATTAGATCAAAATAGAGCAGTATCTATGTTAGCCAAAAAAGCAGGCGTGGTTATAGAGAAAGTAAGGGGCCTTGCTATATTTGGAAACCATAGCCCTACAATGTTTCCAGATTATTCAAACACCCTAATTTCGGGCGAATATGCGGTAAAGAGCATTGATGATGAAAGCTGGTTGAAAAGCGAATACATACCAGGAGTAGGTAAGAGAGGTGCAGCCATAATTAAGGCTAGGGGACTTTCAAGTGCAGCTTCAGCAGCGAATGCCTTGATTAATCATGTTCAAAGTCTTTACACCGTAAGCGATGAAATACATTCAATTGTAGTTTGTAGTGAAGGTCAATATGGATTTGCAAAGGGGGTATGGGCCGGTATGCCTGTACGAACAGTTTCACCAGGTAAATATGAGGTAGTTGATAATTATCAGCATGATGACTTTGCAAAAAAAGCACTGGCCATTACTAATGATGAATTAGTATCTGAGAGAGATTTAGTTTCTGAGTATCTTTAGTCAGGACCGGCTTTTGAATAGTCACCAAAGCTTTCATATTTAATGAAATTGTTTTTGAAAAGAGTTATTAATTCATTAGCTTTGGCATCATATGAGTCTTTATCATTCCAAGTATTCCTTGGATTTAAGATATTAGAATCAACTCCAGGCACCTTGTTAGGTATTAAAACCTTAAAATTAGGATCAGGAGTAAAATCAGCATTTTCTAATTCCCCATCTAGAATTGAAGTTAGCATTCTTCTAGTAATGGGTAAATCAATCCTTTCTCCAGTTCCATAAGCTCCCCCGCTCCATCCAGTATTCACTAACCATGCTTGTGCATTGTGTTTCTTTAGTTTTTCACCTAAAAGTTCAGCATATGTCGTTGGGTATTGTGGCATAAATGGAGCTCCAAAGCAAGTTGAGAAAGTAGCTACAGGTTCAGTAATTCCTCGTTCGGTACCTGCTACTTTTGCAGTATAACCACTCAAAAAGTGATACATTGCCATTTCAGGAGTTAGCTTAGAAATAGGTGGTAAAACTCCAAATGCATCGCACGTAAGAAAAATTACATTTTGTGGATGTCCTCCTTTTTCTGTAGGTTCTATATTTTCAATATGGTCAATAGGATATGATACACGTGTATTCTCAGTTATTGTTCCATCATCAAAATCAACTACACCATCTTTATCGGTGATGACATTTTCAAGTAAAGCCCCTGGTTTAATTGCTTTAAAAATATCGGGTTCTTTAAAAGGATCTAATTTAATAGTTTTTGCATAACATCCACCTTCAAAATTAAAAATTCCCTCGTCAGACCATCCGTGCTCATCATCTCCAATTAGTCTTCGGTTAGGGTCGGTAGAAAGAGTAGTCTTACCAGTTCCGCTGAGTCCAAAAAATAAAGCAGAGTCTTCATCTTTACCAATATTGGCAGAGCAATGCATTGGCATTACGCCTTTAAGTGGAAGATAGAAATTTAGAGCTGAAAATATCGATTTTTTTATTTCACCTCCGTATTCTGTACCTCCTATTATAGCCATTTTTTTCTTTAGATTAAGTACTATGAATACTTTTGAATTTAATCCTAGCTCTTCCCAGTTAGAAATGTTTGTAGATGAGGCATTAAGTATAGTAAATTCAGGCTCAAATCCTTCCAATTCTTTGTCAGTAGGTCTAATAAACATATTGTGAGAGAAATGGCCTTGCCATGCCATCATTGTAACCACTCTCAATGGTAACCGGTATCTTTCATCAGCTCCAGCATATCCGTCAAAAACAAATAAATCCTTTTGTTCCATTTCCTTTTTTACAGCAATCTCTAAAATCTCAAAAGATTCTTCACTTAAAGGAAGATTTACATCACCCCAATCAATTAATTTTTCAGTTTCTTTATTTTTAACAATAAATCTATCTTTAGGTGATCTTCCAGTATATATTCCAGTATTTACAATCACAGTGCCATTAGAGGATAATCTACCTTCTTTTCGGCTTAATTCTTCGTTTCTCCATTCATCCTGTGTAAGATTAGATTTGACTGATGAGGGTTTTATGCCCATCAATTCTAACTGGTGAAGCATAATACTTCGCACACGATATTGTATTTATAATTGAGGGGAGCCTATAGAAATTCAAATTACTTATAAAGAATGATAAATCCAAGTAAAAGATTGACTTTAAGTCTTATTTGGACCTTTCTAATGGCTGTAAAGTAGAAAATGGTTTGTAACGTTAAACCTCGTGTGAAAAAGACCTCATCTGGGCCGGTGGTCTAGGGGTTATGACGTCGCCCTTACAAGGCGAAGATCGGCGGTTCGATTCCGCCCCGGCCCACCATTCACGTCGCAAGCAAAAAATGCTAGGTCAAAATTTTTTAATAGATTCTAATATTTCTAAGAAAATAGTAGATTCGGCTGAAATAAGTGAAGGAGAAAGAGTATTAGAAATTGGACCTGGAAGAGGAGCTCTTACCGAATTACTATCTTCAAAAGGAAATTTGATTGCTATTGAGAAAGATAAATGGCTAGCGGTTGTACTAAAACAAAAATTTAAGGAAAATGTAGAGATTGTTGAAGGAGACATTCTAAAATGGGAGGTACCTCCAATAGACGTTATCGTTGCTAATTTACCTTACTCAATTTCCTCACCAATTTTGTTTAGGTTATTTAATTATGAGTGGACTCGCGCAGTTTTGATGTTTCAGGAAGAGTTTGCCAATCGATTGGTTGCAAAACCAGGCTCTAAGATTTACGGACGTTTGTCTGTTATGGCGAATCACTTTGTATCTACAAAAAAATTATTTAAGGTTTCTAAAACAGCATTTCAGCCTCAACCTAAGATTCATTCTCAAGTTGTAAAATTAATTCGTAGAGAGCCAGATTACATCTTAGATGATTTTGTTACTTTTGATAAGGTAGTGAGATCAATATTTACACATCGAAGAAAAAAAATACGTAATTGTATAAAGATAACATTTCCTGAAATAGATGTCGAAAAATTAAAATTTATGGATTTAAGGGCAGAGATTCTAAAGCCTTCAGAGATAGCAGAGCTTTCTAATTCTATATTTGCTATTAAATCAGAATAATTTTTT
>CESM01128887.1_pt1 | contig 11487 bp, 8 predicted proteins | sample 361421 | NCBI WGS metagenome assembly CESM01 (sample SAMEA2622219, study PRJEB7988) | marine metagenome | isolation source: saline water (ENVO:00002010), including | reverse complement strand
ATTGAGGCAGGAGTAGTTGTTGACGTACATCATTCAGAATATGCAAGCCATCTTGTCGAGATTGCCGCATCTCTAGATTTGAGTGATGGAGATTGTATTGCTGTGGTTGGTGGTGATGGTAGCCTTTCTGAAGCAATTACTGGTTGGATGAGAACTAAACCAACAACGACACCAATCTTCGCAGTCATCCCAGCTGGAACCGGGAACTCTCAAGGAACAGAACTCGGAATCTCAGGGGTAGATGATGGTGTATCTAGAATTCTTCGAGGCCGTACTCAAGCGATTGACCTTGCCGAGGTGAATCTGCGATCAGGGAATCGTAAGGACCCAGGCCCTGAGATGACATGGTATAGTCATAATCTCGTAACATGGGGGTTGGGGGTAGATTCAGTCGTTCTCGCAGAGAAGTTACGTTGGATGGGTCCAATACGTTACGATGTAGGAATTGTCATGATGATGCTTGTCAATCGTCGTCGTCGTGCCACATTGACTCTTGATGGTCATCGAATGGAGGGTGACTACACTCTTTTCTTGATTCAGAATACCCAGCTTGGTGGTTCTGGATTGAAACTCGGACCAGGTGCATCAGTTGATGATGGTGAGATGGATCTTGGCATATTACAGAGGATGAGTCGCCCATCGTTGCTGAAGGCATTTGGCATGCTCCAGAAAGAGGGGAGACATGTTTTCCATCCCAGCGTTATCTATCACCGATTCAAACATCTAAGAATCGAGACGAATGAACCAATGGCAATCAACATTGATGGTGAACTCATTGGATGTACACCTCTGGATATGCAAGTCATGCCACAGGCAATACGTCTAATCGTCTAATTAGAAACTGAAGTCTGAGAATTCATCATCATCTGAGATACTTGGACCTTCACGAGTGTCGGCCCGCGTTTCTGGTTCTTCTTCTGGTTCAGGATCGATGATTTCTTCCTTTGGTGTGCGAACCGCCCGCTTCCTCTTGACCGGGGGGCTCCGCTTTACTGGCTCAGGTTGTGATTTACCCTCAGTAACAATCTCATTGGAACTAGTCGAACTCGACATGGTTCGTCGACTTCCTGGGCCACCACTGCCAGTTACGCCTCCACCCATTCGACGCCCACTTGGACCAGAAGATGGAGAACTTGTTTCTTCCATCGCGGATTCCATGACTTCGCGTAATTTGTCGGCCATCTCGATTGATGCCTCGGTTTGGATTACTCCTGCACCAGGGGTTCGTGAGACACTGTTCAACGCCTCCATAGAATCTGCGGGTCCGTCTAGTGTTGCTGAGATATCAAATTCTTTGATTTCGACCTTCTTCACACTGGTGTCGTCAACTACACCGACAGATTCGGATTTTTCTCTGTCTTTGTTGATACTCTCAACTTCCTTCTTGTGCTTCTTGAGTTCCTTCGCAACACTTCCTGCTGCTTTGATCTGCTTCTCCGACATCAGCGTAGCTGCTTGTTTGGATGCAGCAGTGCGAATCTGGATTGAAGCGTAGGTAAATGTCCCGAAAGCACCCGCCCCACCTCCGATAAGGACGATCATTAGGTAGAGTGGACCGCCGATGAGAGGTATACTTCCCATAGAGTATGCCTCGGATTCTGATGCAGTCACGCCTCCGATTTCGATGCTGGTGATTACCATGTGAGCAGCAAATCGAGTGTTAGAACTCAATTCACAATCCTGTACGGATGAACCTGATGGAATAGTCACTGTACCTCCAACCGATCCGTGGATCATGTAACCCTCTAAGGCAACTGGGCGATTCCATTCTTGTAGTCCAGCCATTCCATCGAGCACATTCTCATTACCTGGAATAATACCAATTAGGGCCCAACCACGCTTTTCTTCGACGGCGTCGTAGTCCTGCCCGAATTGAGCCTCAGCATAGAGAGGAGTAGCCCATCGTTTGTCTTGGATACCTGGAACTTGTTGTCCAGGGTCTCGCTCTACCCCTTTCGTGTCCTGTGCTTCTTCAATTGGCATCACATCGACGATGATTGCTTGAATTGAAGGCCCTTCGTCATCTGGAAAATACTTCGATGTAGCAAGCCATCCTTCGATTCTAATCGGATCTCCACCATGGTCGGACGCTGTCACATCTTGTGATTTCTGAGGAATAGTACCATTTTCATTGGTGTTACAGCCAATGACTGGAACGTCGACTCCAACGATGTCATTATTGGAGTCACTAGAGAGACGTTCGTGAATGGTCACACTCGTCCCATCATTGGACATTTCTACGGAGACCATTCCTTGTCCTGTTCCCCATTCTGCAGGAGCTGCAGCGAGGCATCCAACAAGGCTCAATGACAGCATGAGAACGATGAGTGAGGGTCCCGTTCTGCGCACGCCCATGGTTACGGAGCAACATCGGCGTTGAATAGATTTCCCGAGTTGAAGGTAGGCGCTGACGGAGAGATTCGAACTCCCGAGTCCAAGGGACACCGGATTTCAAATCCGGCGCAATACCAGGCTATGCGACGTCAGCTACAGGTGTTCGAATCCTAAGGTAGATTTCACGCTTTGTGCATTTCAGGTCCAATATCCGGGTCGGCACCATGCAGGGAGCTCGGTTGCGGTTCCCGGGCTAGTTAGGCCGATGAAGAAAACCATGACGATGATGAAGAACGCTGGGAAGAGCGCCGTCATTGTGAGGATTTTTGAATCCGCATCGCCGTATAGGTGCATGAAAATCGCTGCAATCATGATGAACTTCGGGATAGCGATTCCGATAAGAATACTCATCGTAATAGTGTCGCCTAATTCAACACCGACAGCAGCCACCTCAATTGCAGTAAGTATCATCAGACCCCAGAAGTTCATCCAGTAGGGATCTTTTCCTAAAATCGTGTAGTGTGCCATATTTCATCACCTCAGAACAGATAGAAGAATGGGAAGACGAGCACCCATACTAGGTCAACGAAGTGCCAGTAAAGGCCGAAGTATTCAATCGAAACAGCATTCGAAGGACCATAGCCTCCACGGAGTCCCTTGAAAGTCATGTAGGATAGCCCAATCATTCCTGCGAGGACGTGTACTCCGTGGGTGCCTGTTGTCACGAAGAAGGTCGAAGCACCAACTCGGATATCCGCCATCATCACTCCACCTGGATGCGTTCCTGCTTGCATCATGCTGTAGAGGGCGCTGTCGTGAGGGATCTCGTGGCCATCGTGATATGATGTATCATACGCGTAATGCTGGTATGAATTTGCATGGATAGTGTATCCTTCAGTGTAAAGTGAGGCAATTTCTGAGTGGCCGTGATTTAGGTCAGTCAGAGGACCAGGGGTAGGGAAACCAATGAACCATTCAATCATCTTCAGCGTTAGGAAGAGTGTTGCGAGGAAGAGGGTCGAGCCAAGGAACATAGCAACCTTGCGACTTCGATGCTTCTGGACACTTTCCATATCAATTTCATACTTATCAGCGTACTTTTTGTCGCTCATCTTCGCAGTCTTGAGTGCAAGGACAATAGTGAATGATGAGATAATCAAAGCAAATGTGTTCACTGCTCCTGGTGCGAGATGGAACCAACTGCTTGCAATTAGATGTGCTGCGGGCTCAAAGCATACCACGGACGTACCTTCGACCCATTCCCCAGAGAGGAAGACGTCTCCACAGTTTTGGATGCCTAGACGATAGCGGATATAGGTACTGAATAGACTGGTGAATACCATCATCTCGGACATCAAGAAAATCCACATCGAAACCTTGCGAATATCGATATTACGGAATGGTGCACCAGTTGCCTTTGGTTCGTATACTCCATCTGCTGACATATCTTGCCGCCACCAGACGAGCAAGCCCATTGTGATAATGATTAGGCCAAGCATTACACCACTAAGTGCGCCAAGATCAGCAACATCTCCACCGATGAAGACATGGGCAAATCCGTATAGGAACATCGCAAAACCAGCGCTCATGATTAGCGGTGCAAACGAGTTGTGCGGTGCACCGTGACTCCAATCATGAGGTCCCCAGGGGGAGGCATGATGGTCATGATTATCATGGCCGTAATCTGCGCTCAATGACTCACCTCCGAATCGTCTTCTTCTGCCATCATGAGGCCTTCAAACCATTTTGCAAGCCGTGAAGGCTCGGATGCAATATGTTCGTTCGCATCTCGAAGAACTGGTGGATTGTGTGGATCGAACGAAGGAGTTGGTGGCGGCGAGGAGCACATCCACTCAAAGGACCAACCTCCCCATGGATCTGCTGGAGCTTTCTTGCCGGACACTATCGTCTTGATTATATTCCCGACGAGTATGAAGTTTGAGAAGAAGAAGAGGAAAGCGCAGGCAGTGATGAATAAGTTCCAAGATGCCATTTCTGCTGGGATATTTGCGTAATCATCCGTTGTAATGAACCATGTGTGGTGACGTCGAGCCATTCCAAGGACACCAAGCTTGTGCATTGGCCAAAAGATACCATTGAAGGAAATAAATCCGGTTAGGAAGTGTAGGAGTCCCCACTTTTCGTCCATCATCCGCCCTGACATCTTAGGGAACCAGTAGTATACAGCAGAGAACACGCCGAATACAGTTCCACCTACGAATACGTAATGGAAATGTGCAACGACGAAGTATGTCTCGTGTAGATGAGTATCCATGGCTAGCGAGGGGAAGAACATCCCTGAGATTCCACCGAGGGTGAATGTTACGAGGAATCCTAGCGCCCATAGAGTATGAGTCCGATAGACAAGAGATCCTTTGTGCATTGTCTTGAGCCAATTGAATATCTTGATTCCAGTTGGGACAGCGACAAGCATCGTTGTGAGCATGGTTACGAAGCGGAGGGTAGGGGACATTCCAGAGGTAAACATATGGTGGCCATATACGATGAAGGCCACTACACCGATGCCTGCCATTGCGTAGACCATCGACCGATATCCAAAGACGGAGCGCCTTGCAGAGGTGGCAAGAACTTCAGAGATTACACCGAAGGCTGGAACAATCACTACGTACACCTCTGGATGGCCGAAGTACCAGAATAGATGACTCCACAGAAGTGGGTCTCCTCCGGATGCAACATGGTAGAATGCAGTGCCAATGGTACGATCTAGATAGACCTGAATAAGTCCAACACCCCAAGCCGGGATGGAAAGGAAGAGCATCAGATTGGCTATGAAGATAGACCAAGTGAACAACGGCATCTGCATCCAACCCATACCCGGGGCTCTCATGCCACAAATCGTTGCTAGGAAATTGATTCCAGTAAGTGTGGACGATGCTACCAGCATAATTTGTCCAGCAACCCATAGTGTAGTTCCAGTATGCGCGGTTTCTGAGACAATGTAAGGCGCGTATCCAGTCCATCCTACATCAGCAGCTTGCCCACTGAATACACCTGTGAAAATCAGTATAGCTGCGAATGGTTGTAGCCAGAAAGACATCGCGTTGATTCGTGGAAGAGCAAGGTCATGGGCTCCTATTTGTAGTGGGATTAGCCAATTCGCTAATCCATTGATTAATGGCATAGCAGCCAAGAAAATCATCGTCGTTCCATGCATCGTGAAGAATGCATTGTATTGGTCTTGAGTGAGGAAATCATTGCCTGGGACAGCAAGTTGGATTCGGATTAGAAGAGCCATGATTCCTCCCACGCCTAGGAAGAAGAATCCTGCTAGGAAGTAGAGAGTCCCAACTTTCTTGTGATCCGTGGATGTTAACCACTCAATAATCCATGGGGCGAAACTTTCCCAGTTAAATCCGTCCGGGCTAACTCGATAGAATGTGTAGAGGATGACGGTGGCGAGTAAGAATGCAGACACGATGATGAGTGTTACAAGTACGACAAAGGGATCTGCAGATTGTAATTCCTCGGCCGCTGCTCCAGTAGAGGGTCCTGCAACTGTAATGGCCATTAGATTCCAAGCGTCATCGGCGCTTGCTTGCCCATCTCCGTTAACAGAATTGACTGCAAGTGTGAAAGTGCTTGATCCGCTTGACGGCGATGTCCAGTTGACTAACCATGAGGTGTAATCGTTACCACTGACGATTGCAGCCCCTCCGGCTTCGATTGCATCTTGAATTCCATTCCCATCTAAATCATCATCAATTCCATTATGAGTGGCTTGATCTGCATCAATCTTGACAGTATCATCGACTGCTTCGAGAATTCCAGAAGATACAGCTAAATTGAATCCTCCCAGGTTGTGGGGGTCACCTGATTGCCCCGAAGGCCCTCCTGTGAATGAAATAGTCAAGGTGTAGGTAGTACTGGCGTTGAATGTCGCCGGGAGCCCCTCGATGGAAGGAGTCACACCGGAATCAGGGATGGCACCGTGGCAAGTGCACCCCTTTTCGCTTTGTCCAATAATCCCATTGGGCAAAGAATCTGCTTGAGGTGCCATGCTTAGAGCTAGGCCGAGAACGGTTAGTAGGACAAGAGTTCGAAGAAGAGTATTCTGCTTCATATCTTCAACACCTTACTTGTGAACATTCACCACAGCGGCCATGTAGGCGTGATCGTCACCGCAATATTCTGTGCATAGAAGTAGGGATGATTCTCCCTCTTCTCCGCCACAGTCGGCTTCATCACAGGTCGGAATAATCCAGACCTGGGTATCAAGTCCTGGTACTGAATCCTCTTTCACCCCGAATGCTACGAACCATGGAGCATGGGTTACATCGATTGAAGTGAGATTTGCGAGATAGAATTGCCCTTCTTTCAAAGATATCACCGGGACTGTAGTTCCATTCAAATCTTGATACTGTGATGCATCACAGAGTGTAGGCCCGAGGTCACGGCAGTCGATGGACCAGAACCATTGCTGCGCTTGAATATCGATGGTGTGGTAGCACTTGTTTGGGTCAGCAGCAGCATCCGTGCAATCGAGGCCATACTGGCTGTCAGGATCAGTAGGGTCTGCCCAGATATCGTTAATCGGGCCCCAAGAAATCCATGTCAAGTAGATGATGAGGATAAATGGAATAATCGTCCATGCTAGTTCAAGGGAGATGTTGTCGTTGTGTTTTGGGAAGACGCCTACTTCTATTCCGTCGACATCAACCCAATCATCCCCCTCATCTTTTGAGCGGTAGGTGAGTGAGTGGTGTGCTAGCCAAATAAACGTGATAGAACCGACGATTGCGGACCATACCAAGTACTCATTCCAAAGACTGTCGAATGCGGCGCTCGCTATGCCCATTCCCAACCCTCGTTCAAAGCGTCTTGACTCCCGTAGATAAGCATTCGTGGGCCTCAACCATCCATACTCAAGACCCATAGTTAGTAGATGGTTGAGTGGGCAAGAATTCCTTTGATTAGAGAGATTCTATGCTTCGCATTCAAGAACTACCTTGTAAAATCGTTCTACCAAGGGGGCTTCGAACTTCGGCGTGCCGATGGGTACCGGATAGGTATGGAGAAAGAATTCTGATGTCATCCAACTTTGGTCGTCGAAATCCTCTAGGAGAAGAGTCCCTCATGTCCTCTGCTCGTGCACTTGCTCGTGCGAGGTCAAGAAATAGGAATCCTATCCAAGGCGGTTCTGGATGCCCAATTATAGTCGAAGGGCGCAGAGATCTTGAGACACTTCGTGCCTTAGGTTTTGATGGCCCCATTGAACTGGTCAACAGGGGTTGGAGTCAGAGTCGATTGATTGCTCATCTCCATGACAGGTATGGGCGGAGAAATCCGTTTGATGGCGGTGCATCTGTGATGTTGATGATGGATTGGGACCGAACTGGTGAACGCCTTCACGATCGTCTGCGTGTTAGAATGCGGAGCCTCGATATGAGAATCGATGATTCAACCCGCAGAGTCCTAATGAGGTCTATGGCAATGAAAGGGTCTACAGTTGAGGGTTTGAAGACACACGTGAACGAGTTGAATCCTCTAATCGATACAGTCGATCCTCCTCCCGGTCGATTTTTGTGATTCTCGGTGTTATTCCCCGATAAGGACAACGATTGGAATGGCTATGCTTGCTTGCATAGATTGCCTAATTCTGTCTATCTCTTCGATACGTTCGTTCAATTGCTCATGGAGCCGATTGATGATACCCCGCTTCATACGCAACCACCGTATATCGACAATTTCGTCACGGAGCGTAGCATTCCATTCTGCTTTCTGTATTTGTACTTCTTCTGCTTCAATTCTTGATTTCCACGCCGCATTAGTATTGATAGTCAGTTCATTCAGCAAGGGGGCTAATCGATTTCTTTCATGGAATAGTAATTCACCATGGAGTCGAGTTCGAGCTTCTTCTAAGTGTTGAATCAAGGAATCGTCTCGCATTATTACTCGAGGTATTTCCTCGGTATCCATCCACGGATTGTGGTCGAGGGTAATGAGCGGATTGAACTTTTCATCTAGAGCAAGCCATCGCCGAATTCGGTGTTCGTTGAGCCCATGAACTCGCCACTCAATTGCCACGACACAAGCAGTTCCAGTGGGAAGAGAGTCGGCAGACCCCACACTAAGAATTTCAGAGGCAATCACATCCTCTCCGAACACTCGGGTAGATTCATCGAGAGAAATACGCATCAGAGGATGCCAAGGATTGACAAATTCAAGATCAGTACGTTCTCGAGCGATGGCTTGACTATACGTGATCTCAAGCCATTGTGGTCCAGCACGTCGACTGAGTCGGCATATGAGCTCCTTCCAATCCGTCGTTCCGTGTCTGGATGAACTCAATTTCTCCAGACATTCATTGGATAACCGAATCATCCAGACGCCGTCAGACGCTTCGTAGTGATCCCCTCCATTCGTAATCATCCAACGTTCGATTTGCCGTCGGACATCTTCTGGTTTGACATCTACTCGATGCTCTTCCATTGCAGAACGTACGCGTCGAACACCTGGATCCGCTCCAATGACCTCTCGCTCTTTGAGTGCCGATTCGGTAACCCATCGATTTCTCTCCTGAAGAATCTCCTCGACGTCCTCGTCATTCTCAATCTCAAGATAATGGTCAAGATCCATGAATTGGAAACCTGGTTCTGCATCCTCTCTGACGGCATTTCGTGAGATCTCGTTCTGAGCAAGAACACGGACGGCTCGACCTAGCATCGGGTCAACCATTCCAAGAGATGTTTCAAAGATCTGGATACGGAATAGCAATCGACCTAGGATTGCAGCATCGATCGTACCTTGAACACACATGTTTGCGATGTGTATTACGGGACTCCTCTGTCCATAGCGATCTAACCTCCCAATTCGCTGCTCTAGCTTCATTGGATTCCATGGGAGGTCGTAGTTGACGAGTCGATGGCAGTGTTGTTGATCGAGCCCTTCTGTTCCGACTTCGCTGCTTAGGAGTACATCCATTTCGCCACGAGCGAACCGCTCTCGGATTTCATCTCGTCTTGCAAGTGGCGTTTTTCCAGTCAGCAACTCTGCTCTGAGCCCGTCATCGTTCAATTTTTTCAGAAGGTGTTCAAGGGTACCATGGAATTGGGAGAATAGGAGGACCCCTCCATCAAAACCATCTGTTGTTTCTTGTTTCCTTAGCCATCCGATTAGCGCCTCATATTTCGTATCTCGATGCCCAAGAGATTTCGCTGCGCGTACAAGTTCTCGATGTTCCGGCAAGTTCCTCCATGCATCAATAATTCGAGCGTCTTCTTCCTCTTCATCGGGAGGAGTCTCCAATACTTTCTCGATTTTATGGAGCACATGGGATGCGTAGGCTTGCAGACAGGATGATGCCATTCGTTCTGGCATAATCGATGCCCAATCAAAGCCACCATCGGGATCTCTTAGACGCTGGAGCCGATATGACCAGGTTCGTGCTGCCCTGTAGAGAGCCCATTCTTCTTCGGTTAGATTGACGTGAAGTATGACCGGAGATCGTTGAGCAAGCTCCATGTCGAGGTCTTTCCGCCGCGTTCGAACGAGCATGTCGTTCAGCGGCAACATCTCTCTCAATAGGTCGACAAGTTCACGATGTGATTTTGATGAAAGATATTCACCTTCAGCAGATAGAACTCGAATATCCCTCAATCGAGGATCATCTTGCATTGCGACGTAATTGCTTAATCGACCGATTTCATTTCTGAGTTGATCGGCTTGAATTGGTTTTGTACATACTGCATCGATAGCACTGTGTATTGTGGCAGTGGGGGACATAGTAGCACGAAAGGAATGGATATCAGGCCATCGATCTGGAGCGATGAGAGAGAGTAAGACAAAAAGATCCTCATTATCAAGATTGACTGGTGTTGCTGTGAGAAGCATCTTCCAGCGCGATGATAGGAAGAGCATTTGGACCGCATCATGAAGCCTTGATTTCGGATTTCGAACATGGTGGGCTTCATCGACAATTGTCATGAGTAAATCCATCCTTTGACCTACCATCGAATCAAGCGTTTCGGCTCGCCGGAGAACACCGTGACTGACGATTACAACATTGTTTGAGCCGTTCTGTAGAGCATCGAGTTCTTCGAGGAAGGAGGCGCAGGTCGCGGGCGTTTTTGCTTCAAGGTCGACTCGATGTGCGAGTTCGTTCTTCCATTTTGATCGCAGGCTCCCTGGACAAGCAATTAGAATACCTCCCGTTTCACCTCTAGCATGGAGTTCTCGAATCGAGATCATCGCAGATATGGTTTTTCCAAGGCCCACTTCATCAGCTACGAGAATACCTTTCCATGGCCCCGCAAACATACGGGCAACTGGTAGATGTTGGTGAGGTTGATCTTCCCATCGACCGAAATGAAGGGTCATGTTCTGATCCGAAGCGGGTTGCCGAATCTTAAGATCGGATTCGATAGCGGCCCAAGTCCTCTGTCCAGTAGATGGATTTTGCAATGTCATGAGACGACCTCATGGGGCCGAGGCCATATCAAGCGCCATCTTTGTGATTCTTCGGCATCTCTATCTTGGAGTCCTTTACTGTGTTCAGAACCATATGTGTGTGAGAACGTTCGATACCATCGATGGAGAGGACGGTTTTTGTCAAATCGTTGAGGTCCTCTCTGTCTTTGGCGAGAGCAATTACCATCGAGTCGTAATCCCCTGTGACATCGTATACTGAGATAACACGCGGGTCTTCTGCAATTCTCCCTTGGATTTCGAGTAATCGTCCCTTTTCTATTCGGATGCCTATCACTACTGTAATTCTCCATCCAACCTTCTCTGGATCTATGCGTGCAGTATATCCGAGGATGACGCCCAGTTCTTCTAATCGCTTTACTCGATTGCTGACAGTTCCTTGTGAGACACCAATCGCTTCTGCAACGGTTCGATTGGAACGGGTCCCATCCTCGATCAATTGGGCGAGGATTGCACGGTCGGTGTCGTCGAGCATTCCACATCGCCTTCGGGGCTACGCAGTTCGGTCCGCCGCTCTTGAAGTTTCCAGCGAATAACCTAGTTCCAACAGTTACTCTTCCTCACTCGCAACTTTTCTCGGGAACCTTAGATCTAGTATCCACCGGTCATGCCCGTCGACTTCCATCTTGATTGTGCAGGGGTCATCATGTTCAATTGCCCGTAATTTTCGAATTTGAATTTCTGTTTCCTCTTTTGGCTCCAATCTTA
>CESM01017871.1_pt1 | contig 11487 bp, 5 predicted proteins | sample 361421 | NCBI WGS metagenome assembly CESM01 (sample SAMEA2622219, study PRJEB7988) | marine metagenome | isolation source: saline water (ENVO:00002010), including | reverse complement strand
ATGGCCAAAACAACAATAGAGTTGAGTTTCATAGGCGTTAACAATAACTCAGCATTATAATGCGGCAACTAGACTTAAAAAAATTAACTAATTTGCGAGAAATTCTATTAGTTTTGGATAGTTTGACAGATTGATATCAATCAATCATTATTGGTTATGCTCTATAAAAAGGTTCTTCATTGGCTCTTAATATCGTCTATTTTATCCTGTGTACTTTTCTCAGAGGAAAAGGTCAATAAAGAGGATAAATCTGCCAATATTGATTTCATCAGGTTTAACGAAACTGAATTTAATGCTTCTCTAGAAACAGCCTCTGCTAAATATATTAATGATGATGGCGTTGAAGTCGAACTTATAGGAGCTGTCCACATCGCAGATAAAAAATATTATCAGGACTTGAATACACAATTTGAGAAATACGACTCTCTTCTCTACGAGATGGTCGGCGGAGATCCTGACAAACCTCTTACAAAAGAGGACCTTGCAGCGAATAAAAAAAATCCAATGCGTTTTTTCCAGCTACTCATAGGTGGAATGATGAAGCTTGATTTTCAACTCGACCATATCGATTACACTGCAAAAAACTTTGTTCATGCTGACATGACTATGGAGACATTTCAAAAAAGGCAGAAAGCAAAGGGAGAAAACTTATTTTCCTTAATTGAGAAATCAATTGAGGCTCAAGAGAATGCAGAAAGCCAAAACAAAAAACAGTTCAATTTCGCATCAATGTTCAAATTACTTAATGACGAAGGAGGGCCAAATGGAATGAAACTCGCACTCGGCAGACAATTCCATGAGATTGAATCGATGATCGGTGGAATGGAAGGACCTGACGGCTCAGTGATCGTAGCAGAAAGAAACATAACAGCCCTTAAAGTGATGGAAAAAGAAATTAAAAAAGGGAAAAAAAATCTAGGTATTTTTTATGGTGCTGCTCACCTCCCTGATTTCGATAAGCGGCTCATCGAAGAATATGGATTCAAGAGAACCAAAAAAACTTGGAACCCTGCATGGAAAATCCAAAAGGCCGCCGCCAAGAAAGCTTTAAAGGAATCCATATAAATTAAATCACTTCAGACAAAACTAACTGAAGAGAAAAAATCATTCAGATGAGAAAGTATCTCAACCTCCTTCTGTTGTTCTTATCCTTTCAATTTTTAAAGGGAAATGAATATAACGAATTCGGACTGTATCTAGACAAGTCAAAAAAGCCCAACGAAACAGCTCCCGTTACCACTAACCTACCTCTTAAAATAAAAAAAGGTGCAAGAATTGCCTATGTCGGGAACACTCTATTAGATAGATCTCAACATTTTGGTCACTTTGAATCTTTTCTTCAAAGGCATTTACCTAGCCATAAGTTAGTCATCAGAAATTTTTCGTGGTCTGCTGATGAAGTCGACATTCAACCGAGACCAGACAATTTTGCATCGGTTGACCAACATTTATTAGATCATAAAACTGATATAATTTTTGCGGCATTCGGTTTTAATGAATCTTTTGCAGGAAAGGAAAAGGTTCCTGAATTTAAATCGCGACTCAAAAAATATATCCAACACACAAAAACCCGAGCTTATAACGGTAAAAAAGGTCCAGAAATTATTCTTATTTCTCCTACTCCTAATCAAAATTTAGAAAACGTACCCGCTGCTGACTTAAACAATGAAAGACTTTCCCTCTACACTTCGGCAATGCGTGCAGTTGCAGAATCAGAGGCGATAGCATTCGTTGATGTCTTTTCTGCGATTTATCCTGATGGCTCAACAATCAACGGAGTTCACTTAAATAAGGAAGGATACCGTGCATTTGGAACAGCTTTATTCAAAGGGATCTTTAATGAAAGCCCTGAACCAATAAACGAAGAACTCAGACTTGCCGTTGTTGAGAAAAATAAACAATTTTTCCGCCGTTACCGCCCTCTTAATACTTTCTATTATACTGGAGGAAGAAAAGGCAGATACGGGTATCTGGATTTTTTACCGGCAATGAAAAACTTCGAAATTATGGCCAATAATAGAGATCAATCAATATGGTCAATCGCTCAAGGTAAAGAAACAAAACTTAAAATTGATGATTCCAACGTTCCAGATCTTCCTGAAACCAGTCAGAGCAGAGGTGGCAATAAGTGGATGAGCGCTGATGACGAACTGAAATTATTTACAATTGATCCCAGATTTAATGTCAACTGCTTCGCCTCGGAAGAGGATTTTCCAGATATTGCATGCCCCATTCAGATACGATGGGATTCAAAGGGTAGACTATGGGTAGCATGCTCCACGACATATCCTCACGTCTACCCTGGGCAAGAGCCTAATGATAAAATTGTTATTCTTGAGGACACTGATAACGATGGAAAAGCGGATAAATCTAGCGTTTGGGCAGATGACCTTCACATACCTCTAAGCTTTGAATTCGGAAATGGTGGAGTTTATGTTTCTGAGGAACCTGATTTTACTTTTCTTAAAGACACTAATGGTGATGGAAAAGCGGATTTTCGATCAAGAGTACTCACTGGGTTTGGCTGTGAGGATTCGCATCACGCTCTTCATGATTTCGTCTGGACTCCTGATGGCAAACTCCTTTTTAGAGATTCGATTTTCCTCAACTCACAAATTGAAACTCCTTACGGACCAATAAGAGTAAAAAATTCTGGATGGTTTTTATTTGAACCTAAAACTCAAAAACTTCAAACCTTTGGAAGCTACCCTAACACTAATCCTTGGGGCGTAACTTTTGACAAGTGGGGACACCATGTTGCAAGTCACCCAATTTTTGCTTCAAGCTTTCATGCAACTAATCCCCCTTATCCAATTCAGCATCCAAGACCAAGCGGCATGCAAGCTTATTCAGGAACTTGTGGTCAGGAATTCGTAGACTGGGATACTTTCCCTAAAGAAATGCAGGGAGGCTTTGTAAAAGCGAGATATAAACCAACAAACCGAATAGAGTTTCATCGATGGATCAATGCCGGAGATCATATGCAAGAAAAATACGAGTCTGATATTATCTTCTCTAAAAACCTAAGTTTTATACCGGTTGATATACGTTTTGGTCCAATGGGAGCGCTTTATGTTTGTGATTGGTACAATCCCATTAAGGGGCATGCACAATATTCATTGAGAGATGAAAGAAGAGACAAATCCTCTGGTCGTATTTGGAGAATTACTGCAAAAGATAAAAAACTTAAAACTCCTGCTAAGATAGATGGGTCCACGATCACAGAACTACTGAACAATTTAAAGCGAAAAGAGTATCGAATCAGATATTGGACTAAACAGGAAATTAGAAAACATTCGAAAAAGGCTGTCTCTAGAGAACTTGATCTATGGTTAAAAACCTTAGATAAAAATGCTCCTAATTATCGTCACCATCAACTAGAAGCTCTTTGGGTATATTCCAATATTGGCATACATAATGAGAAACTTTTAGTTGAGCTTATTAATTGTGAAATACCCGAAGCGCGAGCAGCTGCAGCTAGACAAATTCGGCATTGGCCAAAGGATATGATAAATTCTGCAGAGAGACTAATCTCAAAATCCTCAAAGGATCCAGATGACATCGTCAAATTAGAAACAGCACTTACATGCTCATGGCTAGGGACTCAGAAATCTTTCAGCACACTGATTGATCTAAGTAAAAATGATATGGGGAAACATCTTAACTATGCTGTCACTACAGCTTTGGGTTCAGAATCAATCAAAACGCACTGGAATAAAGAGAACAAAGTCGTTCAGGATATTCTGACTAAAGCTAAAAAAAGAAATCAACTTAATGCAGGTAAGACTACACGTAACGCAAATGAAGCAAACTTCGATAAACAAAAAGGACTCAAAAAAGTAAACATTAAGTGCGTTCCAGAAAAAATGATTTATGACATAACTGAATTTACAGTCAAAAGAAATCAACCGGTAAAATTGGTCTTAAGTAACCCTGATTTAACGATGCATAATTTGGTTATCGTGAAACCAGGAGCTTTAGAAAAAGTTGGTAAAGCTGGAAATGAAATGGCCAAAGATAAAAACGGACTTAAGAAAAATTATATACCTAATTTGAGTGAAGTACTCTGGGCAACCCCTCAACTCAAACAAAACACCAGCCACACAATGCGTTTTAAAGCCCCTAACAAATCAGGAGAATACCCCTATGTTTGTACTTTTCCTGGCCACTGGGTCATCATGAAAGGCGTAATGAAGGTAAAGTAAAAAAACTCTATTTTCGTAAAATTTTATCAATTTTCTAAATAAGGATCCTTGAGCATAGAGGATTTATCTGAAAGAATAACATAATGAAAAAACTTAACCTTCTCGTATTAGCTATTATCACAACTTTGCTTCAGTTTAGCGTTAAAGCTGAAAGGTTAGTACTTGTTGGTGCTTCATATGGTAACAACATTCTTGCCATTTGTAATAAAGATGGCGATCCAATCTGGCAATTTAAGACAGAGGGTCCAAAAAGAGGCCATACTGGACACCATGACGTTCATTTACTTTCTAATGGAAATATTCTTTTCCATGACACTTGGACTTCAGTTAAAGAAATCACACTTGATAAGAAAATAGTTTGGGAATACGACTGCGCAAAGAGTAATGGAAATGAAGGAAAAAGAGTCGATGTCCATGCCTTTGCAAGATTGAAAAATGGAAACACGGTTATCGTAGAGAGTGGTGTCGGTAGAGTTATTGAGGTCGACAGCAAGGGGAAATTAATTCATCAATTCCCACTAAAGAAAGGTGGAACCCAATCAACTAGATGGGTTCGAAAAACACCACAAAACACATGGCTAGTTTGTTCAGAGAATCCAGGTGTCGTCACTGAATATGACAATGATGGAAATATTGTTTGGGACTACCTTATTAAAACTAGAGTCTATGGTGCTATCAGATTAAAGAATGGCAACACATTAATCGCCTCTGGAAGTGGAAACAGTATTGTTGAGGTTAATCCAGAGAAGGAAGTTGTTTGGGAAGTAAAAGGCCAGGTGCCTGGAACTGATATACAACTAAAATGGATGACTTGCCTTCAAGAGGAATCCAACGGGAACTATATCGTTGGAAATTGCCATGCTGGTCCTGATAACCCTCAGATATTTGAGATTAATAAAGACAAGAAGGTCGTCTGGCAATTTAATGAATATGAGCTCGTTGGTAATGGGCTAGCCTGCTGGCAGGTACTAAATGACGCTCAGTCAAAATTGGTTAGAGAAAAACTAAAAAAATAGGGATCAAAAACCTATCAATAATTTTTTAGAATTAACCGTTATTAATTGCCTAGATAATGCTATTGTTAGTATTATTACTAACACTCATACATTTAATCATCAACATTAAGCATCTTGCAGCCTGAAAAGTGATTATTTATATGTAAAGATACATAATAATCATATGAAAAGATCACTCCTTTCTTTTATTTTACTAATTTTATTCATTTTCTCCTCTCAAATAAAAGCTAAGGAAAGCATTAATTTTGTCCCTGCAGGTTCTGAGTGGAGTTACTCCGATAGAGGAATAGACTTAGGAAAAGAATGGATAGAACCTGATTTTGATGATTCAGAATGGAGGAAAGGTAAGGCCTTAATTGGGTTTGGTAACAACAATATTGTAACAACCGCGGAAAGAGGAGATACAGATTCTCGAAATATAACTTTTTACTTTCGAAAGGAATTCAACTTTTCTGAAACCATAAACGACTCTTTTTCAAAAATCGGAAAAAGACTAAGTTTGCAATTGGGTATTCTAAGAGATGATGGAGCCATCATATATCTAAACGGACAAGAAATAGTTAGGGATAACATGCCTGACGGAGAGATTAATTGGAACACTTTGGCCTCATCGTCAGTAGTCGGATCTGGTGAATCAACATATTATGAAAAAAACATTGATCCAGCTATTAAACTGAAACCTGGAAAAAATGTAATTGCTGTTGAAGTTCATCAAATCAGTCCTGGCAGTGGAGATCTAGGTTTTGATTTACAACTAGATGGCATGATTGAAGACAGAATAAGCGGATTCTCATTTGAAAACTTAACATCTCGCCATAAAGGGTCAGCTATTGATATGAATGAGCATTTTCTCGTTATAGGAGCCCCACATTCACCTATAAATGACTTAACTGTTAATTTTACTGATGGCACTACTTACGATACATGGGAATTAGGCACCGGAGAAGTTCAGGTTTATAAAAAAATAAATTCGTTATGGGTTAAACATAGCACGGTCACTTCATCTAATGCCGACAGAAATGATTTTTTTGGACACTCAGTAGCCATCAATAAGGAAACAATTGTTGTCGGCGCTCCGTATGAGGATGGCAATCCAAATAATTCAGGAAATTCTTTAAACTGGCAAGATACTGGAGCTGTTTATGTCTTCAAACTAGTTGACGATACCTGGCTTCAAACAGCGTACCTTAAAGCCGAAAATCTTGGTTCTCATGATCATTTTGGTTTCTCGGTAGATATTTCAAATAATCAAATAATTGTCGGTGCTCCATTTGAAGATAGCGCAATAAACAACCCACTTGATAATAGTGCCTATAACTCTGGAGCTGCTTACATTTTTTCTCTTATAGATAATAACTGGGTACAGGATAGCTTATTGAAATCATACAACTCCGATCCTAATGATAACTTTGGATACTCAGTATCAATTTCAGATAGACTGGCTGTTGTTGGTGCTCCCAGAGAAGATGGCGACGGAAAAACCTCTTCAAACAATTCAAATCAAGACTCTGGTGCCGTATATATTTTTGAACGCAATGAAAATAACGTACCAGAGCCGACGATCATTTCAGAGACAGCCCCAAAAAAAACAATAGTACCCACTTCCGACCTAGGCTTGAGCTGGACCAACCTCAACTATGATGACGCTAGTTGGATTCAAGTAACAGGTCCACAAGGAGAGGCCACTGCAGGTGGTATCGGGTTTGCGTGGTCAAACCTTGATAGAGATGACGTATTTGACCCTTTTATTGCACAAGACCTTGAGGAGCAAATGTATCGCAAGAACCCGACAGCCTACATAAGAATTCCTTTTGTCATAAAAGAAAAAGAAACTTACCAAAACCTCGAATTGAATGTACGTACAGATGATGGTTTTATTGCATATATAAACGGTAAACTTGTTCAATCATTCAAAGCACCGGAGGAACCGAATTGGGAATCTGGAGCAACCTCAACAAACCAAGATTCAATTGCAACCCAGTTGATTAGCTATGATCTCAATGAACACGTTGATAAACTGTTGGACGGAGAGAATGTTTTAGCAATTCATGCAATGAATTATGGTATCAATGGTTCTGATTTTTTATTTTCTTGCGAATTAAAAACAGATATTTCGAACTCAAGGTGGTTAAGAACAGCATATTTAAAATCATCTTTTCCTGATCCTAATGACATGTTTGGACGATCCATAGCCATTGATGGATCGACTGTAATTGTTGGAGCACCGTTAGAAGATGGTGACGGGACAAACGAAAACAACAACTCAGTTACCGATTCAGGCGCTGTCTATGTCTATGAATTTTCAAGCTCTCAATGGAATCAGACTAAATATATCAAATCACCAACTTCAAAGAAATTCTCTCTTTTCGGTGATCAGCTAGACCTCAGCGAGAACTATATGATTATCAGCGAACCCAATCACGTTAGAGAGGCTTCAGATATGGTGTTTTGTACCAATCATCCAAAAAAAGTTTTAGTTCCTGATCAAAATATTGGATTGGATTGGACTTCCAACAAAGACTATGATGATTCTCAATGGATGAGCGCTATTGGAGGAATTGGATTTGAAAGAGAAACCGATCGTCTCAACAAAAGAAGTTATCTAGGCCTCTATGATTTGGATCTTTCACGAGAAATGTTTGATAGAACCAATCCTCAAACATCGGTCTACGTTAGAATTCCATTTCAAATCACAAACAAGAAAAACATCGAATCACTATACCTTTTTATACAATGTGATGACGGTTATATCCTTTATCTGAATGGCGAGGAAGTTGATCAATTTAATACACCTACCAATCCCAATTGGAGATCAGCCAGTGATACATGGCATGCAGACGAAGAGGTGACAGAAGGTTTCTATATTCCAATTGATATAGATGGCTTAATTGAAGGTGAAAACCTGTTGGCTATCCATGCATTGAACTCGGATGGGACAGATGCAGCGAACTTTGAGATATCCTCTGATTTTCTCATGAATTGTTTTTTATATAATCCTGATTTACCAATCAAGGATCGGGGACAAATTTTCATCTTATCAAAGCAGCAACTTGATTGGGAATTTGAAAAAACAATTTACCAGGACAGTGGAAAAGATCTTCTCCTTGGCCGTGGCGTTGCTATTAATAGAAATGAATTTGTGATCAGCACACCTAGAGAAACTGGATTTGAATATGAAGACAATAATACGAGCGCCATTGTGTATGAAAATCAAGAAGGTGATTGGAAGCAATTGTTGAGTTTACAAGACGGAAAAAAATCAACTATAAAATTTAACTCAGAAATTAATGCAAAATATGCCATTGAGTTTTCTCATGACCTTGAGAAATGGGTAACTATTGAATCTAACATTGAGGGAGACGGATTTGAAATAATTAAAGAATATAATGTTTCAGGAAAATCTCAATTTTTCAGGATTCTTGATAATGATGTCGTAATAACCACTGAACCAGACCCTAAAAAAACCAACAAAAAGTTTTCCAAAAACATTCCTGATTCCATCAATGATTCAGAAGGCCAATCAAATAGCTCTCAAGATTTTTCCAAAAATATTCCAAGCAGTGAATAATCTTCAAAGATCACCTAGAGTTATTTAATTACTTTTGACCTTTGAACCTTTTTCCTCACTAACCTTTAACTTTTTCTCTAATTCCTTTGACGCAGGAGTAATTGCTAAACCTCCTAATCCAGTACAACAAAGTTCCCTAGGCATCAAATCCCCTACTTGCCTCATAGCATCAATAACTTGATTAAGTGGCACCAAGTCATCGTAATCAGCTAAGGCCATATTAGCACTAGACAATGCATTAGAGGCGGCCGTTACATTTCTACCTAGGCAAGGAGCCTCAACTCGGTTTGCGAGTGTATCACATGTCATCCCAAGTGAGCTTTGTAAGGCCATTGAGGCAGCTGCCATTTGTTGCTTATAGGTGCCTCCGCCTAATGACACGATCCCAGCAGCCCCCATACTCGCACCTGATCCACATTCTGCCATACATCCGGCCTCTTCAGCGGCAAAAGTTGCGCCTGACGCAATGAAAACACCAACGATTCCAGCTGCAAACATAGCATCAATTCGTTGATCCATACTTTTCTCCATAGCATCTGAAACTCCTAAAATGGCTCCAGGAAGAGCTCCACATGAACCTGCTGTCGGTGCTGCGACAATAACCCCCATTGAGCTTTTCATCTCCATCATTGAAGAGACATAAAGAATTATACGGTTCAACACATCTCCTGGAACTAACTGGCCTGCACTCATCTTTTCACCAAACTTTGGTGACTGAGAGTGGAGAATTCTATCATCGTAATGAGTTCCTTTTAAACCTAAGGCAATAGAATTTTCCATTGTCTTAATGAGAGACTCCATTTGATTTCTAACCTGATCCAAACTTACACCCGCACGTTCACTTTCATAGATAGCGCCTAGTTCTCCTAGACTCATTTCCTCTTTGCCTTTTCTATATTCCTCCATTTCCTGAACACTAGAAAAAGGCACTTTTAAATCTTTTTTTGCCAAAACTGGGAGAACTGGATTAAGGACTCTTACCTCACTAACCGATGGATAGGATTTTAGTTCTTCCAAGAGTTCATTATTAGGTTTTTCTCTCCCCTTTAAGTTAATCAATGAACAATCCCCACTTTCTGTAAAAAGAACTTCTTCAAAACTATTGTCCTGAGACAACCAACCTAGAAGCCCCTCATCAGCACCTTTTAAAAAAATTAAAGTTTCAAAATAATCCCCTTTCATGCTTACGGGAACTCCATCTATTTGTTGAACTTCAATCATTCCACCTCCCGTTGAGATAGCTGTCATTGTATGCTCCTTATTATCACTCCTAAGTGCTAGACGATAAGTATTTGGGTGCTCAGCACCATAATCTAAATAACGGACTTCAATTTTAATCCCAGCATTTACAACCTCATCTCTGTAATTAGGTAATCTCGCATCATCAGTTTCCCAACCAAGAATACCTCCGGTTAATCCTAAGTCTGATCCCTGTGAAAGGTGAGTAGTAACGAGAGAGCCGTTAGGATCATAATCAACGACAACATTCTTTATATTAGAATCCATAAGATCCAATGCAATCCGACCAATCCTCAATGAGGCAGCACTATGGGAGCTCGAAGGTCCACGCATTACGGGACCAAGCACATCATTGAAAATACTGGGAAATGAAACCATTTGACCCCTAACTTAACCCAATCAATGACAAGTTTCCAACTAACAATAAAATGAGTTAAATTATATAGGAACTTACAGAAAATGAATCCATGATTAGGATACAAAAACTATGAATTTACATCTTGAGAATTGGAAAAATTACGTCACTCATCTTGAATGCTCCAAAACGGGAAATCGATACCCTCACTCTGAGGTTATTGGCTTATCTGATGACGATGCCCCTATATTAGTTAAGTACGACCTTGCTTCAATATCCAAAGAACTTACAAAAGATGATCTTAAACTAAGAGGTGAAAATTTGTGGCGTTACAGTGAGTTATTGCCAGTCAAGAATCCTAAAAACGTTGTTAGCCTTGGTGAAAACTTCACTCCTTTAATCCCTACTCCTAATCTTGGTAAAGGTGAGCTTTTTGTTAAAGACGAGGGGCGCCTGCCAACAGGTTCATTTAAGGCGAGAGGACTCTGCATGGCTATATCAATGGCCAAAGAGTTAAACATCAAACGAGTCGCCATACCAACTAATGGAAATGCAGGAGCAGCAATGGCTGCTTATGCCAAGCGTGCAGGAATGAGCTCATACGTTTTCTGTCCCGATGACACTCCAGAAATAAACATTCGTGAAATCGCTATGCAAGGAGCTCACACCTGGTCGGTTAATGGCCTTATTACTGATTGTGGGAAAATTGTCAGAGAAGGAGTTGAAGAAATGAATTGGTTCGACGTATCAACTCTGAAGGAACCCTACAGAATTGAAGGAAAAAAAACAATGGGTCTAGAACTAGCAGATCAAATGAATTGGGAATTGCCTGACGTCATTATTTATCCAACCGGAGGAGGGACTGGATTAATTGGTATGGTCAAGGCATTCAATGAACTCGAAGAGATGGGTTGGATTGATAGCAAACGACCAAGAATGGTGGCCGTACAGTCAACAGGGTGTGCCCCGATAGTGAAAGCCTATGATGAGGGAAATGAGGCTGCTGAGTTCTGGGAAAATGCAAAAACCATGGCAGCCGGAATAAGGGTTCCAGCCGCTGTGGGGGATTTTTTAATATTAAAAGGAATCAGAGAGACTAATGGA
>CESM01014165.1_pt1 | contig 11497 bp, 15 predicted proteins | sample 361421 | NCBI WGS metagenome assembly CESM01 (sample SAMEA2622219, study PRJEB7988) | marine metagenome | isolation source: saline water (ENVO:00002010), including | reverse complement strand
AAAGAGCGAGATTGTTGCTAATCGGTATCGCCAATCGAAAGGTCTACCTCCTCTAAAACCTCGGAAATAGAGTGTCTGTGATCGGGTAATGTGTTAGGTGGATTTACTAAAACTACATCGGCACACACCTTATAATAAGGAGAGGTTCGTGCGAACATAATACCAGCTTTCATCAATTCTCCACAGTTTTTTAATCTAGCTATCTCAAAGTCTAATCTCTTGTTGGCAGTGTTCTGTTGCACTGCTGCTATATTTGCTGCTGCTGCTTCTTTACATTGTTTCTGCAACTCTTTATCTAAAGGGATTGATAGTGTGGCAGAGAAACCTAAACTTATATTTTGCGTTGCCTTCTGCCCCGTGCGAGTAGGGATATAATAGAGGATCTCACCAGGAGAATCAGGGATACCATCATCATTATTGTCAGCATTGTTATATACAGGGTCATCCCAGAATGGTTCATAAGGATCTGACCAATTTCCAGTTCTTGTAACATAGGGAGTAAAATTTGCTGTCGGACCTTGACATTGTACCCCTCCACCATAGGTGTTGGTAATATAAGGTCCTTGTAAAACTTGTATGGCTTGATTGGTGACCGAGCCAGATGAATTGGCGACAGGGTTTGCAGTCGCAGATACACCACCAACATCTGTAGCAGACACAGGTGCTATGTTACCAAGACCTACTGCTATTGCGAGAAGATACTTGTTGATGTGGTGACGGATTGTATGGTTTGTGTGCGGTTTATTATTGTATGAGTCTGAAGACCTGGTGCAACATAATGTTCTGTGAATTGGAAGGGTTGTCCCTGCTGTGTCACAGTCCAATTTGGTTTGTTTTCTACATCCAGTCCTGTCCATGATGAAGTCACTCCGTTCAATGAATTTGATTGAGCAGAACCCACGTCTGGGGTCATGCTCGTGCCATCGTGTTCTACATTTGTACCACTAACTGAATACGTCCAGCCAGTAGAATAGTCCATCGAATTAATAGTTTCTGTTACCGTGCTCGTGGTCTCAGTCGTTGAGGTCATCGAGCCCTGCGTGAAGTTAGGCACAACAGGAACAGCTATCGCAGTCGAAGCACTCGCAAGGGCAATCACACCCACAGTCATCGCACGATACAGTTTCATATCTTACCATAAGTCTATTTGATTGTAAGTTCAGTAACATGTTGACCAGTAGCTACAGTGCCTGCTCCACCAGCTGTTAGTGTCATAACACCTGCACTGGTTATAGTTCCAGCGAGTGTGTCTTTTGCACCAGCAGCAGTAGATGTTTGATTACTGAAGTTACCTACAGCACCCACTGTTGGAGCTGATGTTGGAACAGCGTCAGCTTGAGTGTATGACTGAGTGAAGCTGAACGCTGCACCAGGCACATCTTGGGTCGCTGCTATTGTACCAGGTGCATAAACACCTGAGGTTATAGTACCAACCGATACTGTACTTGCTGTGTTACCATCAGTTGTGTCCACACCGTTCCCCTGTATTGAGAACGACGACCCTATTCTTTCAACCTGCGTTGCTGCAGCGTTTACCTGTAGTTGTACGCTGCTGGATAATTTGTGAGTTATATCTGCTCTTGCAGGGAGTCCTATAGATAATAAAGTAAAGACAAAAAGAAGTCTTTTCATAGGTCTTTTATCCTATAGTATGCTAGCCTATTTAGTATTTGAATGATTGAAGTAATTGATAACTTTTTAAATCCAAGTGATCACAAGCGAGTTCATGATTTTATGATTGGGAATGGTGGGATCGATTGGAAATATAATAATACAAAGGTGTCAACTCAAACTGAAAATAGTATTGATAATTATCAATTTGTACATGTATTCTTCACCTTTCATTCATGCACTGGTCAAGTAGTGTATGAACAATCAAAGTCTATTGATATTTTATTACCACTTGTAAATAAGATTCCATTTGTTGCACTGCATAGAATCAAGGCAAACCTCGAACCAGTCAAAACAAAGAGATCTTATAGTAATTTTCATTGTGATGTGAATTGTAGTACGATGACTACTGGAATATACTATATCAACACTAATGATGGTTATACAGAGTTTGAATCGGGTGAAAAAATTATGAGTGTTGCGAATAGGTATGTCAAGTTTCCCTCAAATATAAAGCATAGAGGTGTGTCTCAGATTGACACTAAAGTAAGGTGTGTGCTAAACTTGAATTACTTTGAATTTCTTTTATGATGTCATCAGATAATATGCGTATCTTTCTTGATACAGCTGACACTGAAATTATTAAAAAACATTTTGCCACAGGGTTGATTGATGGTGTCACAACTAATCCATCCCTTATCTACAAGAGTGGTAGAGATCCTGATGAAGTTTATGCAGAACTTAAGGATATTGGATTGAATGATATAAGCATGGAGGTTATGGGTGACTCATCAAACATGATCGTTGAAGGAAGAAGATTAGCATCAAAGTTTGGTAAGTGTGCAACAGTCAAAGTGCCATGCACACCTGATGGGTTGATTGCATGTAGACAATTATCAAGAGAACTTGTACGTGTAAACGTCACCCTTATATTCGATGTGGCACAAGCGATTCTTGCATCAAAAGCAGGTGCTGCATATGTGTCACCTTTTGTTGGGAGACTAGATGATAATTCTATTACTGGTTTGAATCTTATAAAAGATATTGATGATGTGTTTAGAGTTCAGTGCATACATAGAACAAGAATACTTTCTGCATCAATCAGATACGTAAATAGTGTCTCACAATCTTTTGCACATGGAGCAGATATTGTGACAATGCCACCAAGTGTATTTGAGAAGATGTACAATCATGTTCTAACAGACAGAGGTCTTGAGATTTTTGAAAATGATTGGCAAGCAGCACAATCTTTTATACAGAAGTAAAAAACATCTTGCAAAAAGCAAGGAGACATATGGGAATCATTGTGTTTTTGCTTTTTTTGCAGGCATGAGATTGATATTCTCTGGTGTCGCAAGTATAATTCATGGACTCGTGCCTGCATTTTTTGAGGGCACAGCAGCAATAACTGTGATAGAATTATATCACAAACGTCTTATCAATCATCCAAACCCAGATTATGAAAAATACATTAGTGATATCAAGAGAGATTGTAAATAAAAATATAATTTTTAATAAGACTCATAATTATAATGACTTATGTGTGCAAATAGATAGGTACAAAAATTTATTGACAAAAAAATATAATGTAGGCAAGGGTGATACTATAATGAATGCCTTAAAAGGTTACGATGCAACAGCACTATTCATCGCTAGTAGTGAACTTGGCATGATCACTATTGTTGCATCTGTCACATCATATTCAAAGAGATTATATTATGAGAAAGATAGAACATGGATTGATGCTAAGACACTATGTGTAATGCCAATCGATTACATTGTCACTGCCAATAAAAAAACCATCATTGAAATATCAGATGATGATACAGGTAAAGGATCGGAGGAAAAATTTTATACAGATATAGCACACACTCATATTGATATTGATGAGGTAAATCAATGGGTTGATACTGAACCAAATAATATTATAAACGCTACACCTGATAGTGTCTTAATGTTATGTACAAGTAGTGGTACCACTGGGTCACCAAAAAAAATACAACATACACATGACTTCATGTGTAGATTAGGTAAACGCAATTCGTACATGTTTTATGGAAGTGTGGTGACCACAAGAAAGTTTATGCATGGAAGTAGTTTTGCTACTTTCTTTTTACCAACTCTCATGTCTGATAATGTAACTGATATACGTGCATCAGGTAGACACACACAATCCCTTGATGACATTGACCATGTTCAATTTCCATATACAGAGGACATTGAACAGTTTATAAATGGTGATATAAATTTTCCTAACTTGAATGTATACACTCTTGCTGCCATAAGACCTGAGTGGAGAAATGGTAAAGTAAAAAACATTATAAGTTTGTATGGTATGAGTGAAACATCAGGTCCTGTAATGATAAACACCTTGAATGATGAGAACTTTGCACCGAATAAATTTTATCCTATAGACAATTTTTATAAGCTAGAAATCAAAGGTGGTTTGTTATGTGTAGATGATTTACAAACAAGCGACAAATTTTCGAGAGAGGGAGATAGATATATCTTTCATGGTAGAGATGATTTGATAAGAATAAATGATGTTGAGGTTCCAGTGCAAGAGTATCAATCTTACGTCGGTAATGGTACATTGGTGATTGACTTTCTATATAATAAAATTTATCTTGCAATGTGGGATGACAGTATAGATATAGATAAGGTGCAATCCAAATTTGATAGACGACATGTCATATCAAAATCTGCTGTGCTTATAAAACCAATGTTCATGTCTGGTATTAAACTTGACATTCAAGCATTGCGTGAATACTTTAGATCTGGTACACTATTATCATGAAGGAAAAAGAATTTAGACCATGGGGATGGTTCAAAGTCCTACAAAGAGGTGACAAATATTGTGTCAAACAATTGTGGGTTGAACCAGAGATGAGAATCTCACTCCAATTTCATCGGTATCGCACTGAAGATTGGATCGTGGTGGGTGGTGATGGTATCATTACCCAGAATAATTTGGACACGGAAGCATCTGTTGGTGATAAATTTTTTATAGGTATTGAACAAAGACATCGAATCACTGGTGGGAAGAAAGGTATTACAATTATTGAGGTTCAAAGAGGAGACTGTAGGGAAGATGATATTGTTAGATTGGAAGATGATTATAATAGAGTTGAGCATCATACTTGGGGACACTACTAATGACATACATTGTCACAGGGGGTGCAGGTTTTATAGGTAGTAATTTTTTACATTATATTAGCAATGATACTGATCTTCTTGAACCAGTTGTTGTTGTTGATAATCTTTCCTACGCTGCTGATCTAAATTTTATACCAAAAACAGATCAATTTATATTTGAGTGGTGTGATATATCAAATGAGAGGAACGTAAATTATATTTTTGATAAGTATAAACCAAGAAAAGTATTTCACTTTGCTGCTGAATCACATGTAGATAGGTCTATAAAAAACTATAGACCCTTTCTTGAATCAAATGTCATTGGAACAATCAATTTACTGAATGCTAGTTTGAAACATGAGATAGAAAAGTTTCATCACATATCCACTGACGAAGTATACGGATCACTTGAATATGACGACACAGATTTATTTAAAGAAACTACCCCCTATGACCCAAGAAATCCATACTCTGCAAGCAAAGCAGCGTCTGACTATTTTGTTACTTCTTGGCATAACACATACGGTTTACCTTATCTTATTACTAATTGTTCTAACAATTACGGTCCTCATCAACATGTAGAAAAATTAATTCCACTTGTTGTAAGCAATGCTTTGAATAATGAGGTGACATTCATGCATGGTGGCGGACATCAGATAAGGGATTGGTTGTATGTTTACGATCATTGTGCTGCCATTTGGGAACTAGAGGTGCAAGGTATAATGAATGATCACTTCAATATTGGTGGGTCATGTGAGATGAGAAATATTGATGTAACAAAAATGATATTGAAGATGATGAACAAACCATTTGATTTGATTGGTATCAATGAAGGAAGACCAGGTATTGACAAAAGATATGGTATGGATCATAGTAAGATAACAAATACAACTGGATGGAGACCGTTCACAAATTTTGACATTGGACTCCGTGCAACAGTCACACATTACATAGAACAATTGACATGATTTCATTATACGGATGTGGTTTCGTTGGCAGAAATTTCAAAGAGATGTACAATGATGAAGTAGAAGTACAGGATAGAAATGAGAGAGTTCCTATTCATAATGATATCTTGTACATGATTTCAACAATACACAATTACCATGTCCATGATGACATCACTAGAGATGTCGATACTAATTTACGAGTCTTGTGTGAAACCCTTGACTACTGTAGATCGAAAGATATTACATTCAACTTTGTATCATCTTGGTTTGTCTATGGAAAGGGAGGAACTATTCCAGCAACAGAAGTATCGGTATGCAACCCAACAGGATTTTATTCTATTACCAAAAAGTGTGCGGAAGATCTTATCATATCTTTCGCTCAAACTACGGGGATGAAATATAGGATACTTAGACTATGTAATGTTATGGGTGATGGTGACACTAAAGCAAGTAGAAAAAAGAATGCTATTCAATGGATGGTCAATGAATTGAAAGCAGATAGAGATATCAAAGTATACGATAATGGATCACATTGTCGTGACATCATGCATGTTGATGATGTGTGTAGAGCAATCAAACTTGTGATGGATAAAGGTGAGATAAATCAGATCTATAATATAGGATCAGGTGAACCAACAAGAGTTAGTGAAATAGTTGAACTTGCTAAACATTTTACTAGATCTCGTGGTAAGATAATAAGTATAGACCCACCAGAGTTTCACAATAACGTACAGACACAACACTTCTGGTTAGACACAACTAAATTGAAGAGACTGGGTTTTGCACAACACATCACAAACGAATTTATTGTCAAGGATTTATGTATAGTCTGAGTGAACAAGTAGATAACTTTGTATTTCATCTTGAGAAGGAGGGATATAAATTATTTCCATATCTTCCTAATCAAAATTGGAAAAAGGGTGATCCAATATATTATTCAGGTCCTTATTGGGACAACCAAGAACCCACTGCTGCAATCACAGCGTTATTGTCTGGTAAATGGTTACCTGCAGGTGAGAATGTAAATAAATTTGAGAGAGCATTTTCAAAACAATTTGAGTTCAAGCATTCTGTCATGGTGAACAGTGGATCATCTGCTAACCTTGTGATGATAGCAGCGTTGAAGAAATATTTTGATTGGAAAGATGGAGATGAAATAATTGTATGTGCATGTGGATTTCCCACCACAATCAACCCTATAATACAGGCAGGTTTGAAACCTGTTTTTGTAGATATAAATGAGGATGACTTAAATTGGGATCTTGATCAAGTTGAGGCAAAGATAACAGATAGAACTGTTGCTGCATTTTCATCACCTGTCCTTGGTAATCCCTACGACTTTGATAAGTTCCTCGACATTGTTGATAGAAATGGGTTGAAGTATATCGCTGACAATTGTGACTCCCTCGGTAGCAAGTGGAGAGGTGAGTTGCTTACTAAACATGCCATCGCAGCGTCTTGTTCTTTCTACCCAGCTCATCATATCTGCACGATTGAAGGGGGCATGGTCTCCTCTAATGTCGAGGAGATAGTTCAGATCGCCAGATCGTTTGCTTGGTGGGGTCGTGGATGCTATTGTGTAGGTTCCCAAAATAAATTGCCCAACGGTGTCTGTAACAATAGGTTTGATCGTTGGTTGGAGGGGTATGACAAGGATGTCGATCATAAGTATGTCTTTGGAGTCCAAGGATACAACCTCAAACCTGCCGATCTGCAAGGGTCTATTGGTCTTGTACAACTGAAGAAGCAGAAGGAGATACATTGTGTCCGTCGTATGAATAAAACTGCTATGACACAAGTCTTCTCTAAGATTTCTGGTTGCAGGGTTGTCGAAGAGAAAGAACATGCAGAGACTTCATGGTTTGGTGTACCTATAATATATAAACATAAACATCACTTAGTGCAATATCTAGAGGAACATGGAGTTCAAACACGGAATTATTTTGCTGGTAATATTCTTATGCACCCTGCTTATCGTGACATTGAACCTGCATCAAACTATCCCAGAGCTTCAAAAGTTTTAGATAATGTATTTTTCTTAGGATGTTCTCCTGTTATTACGATGCCTATGCTAGACTACATATATGATATAATGGAGGACTATCAACCACAATGAAGAAGTGTTTAGTATTGGGTGCAGGTGGGTTCATCGGCAGTCATATGGTAAAGAGATTGAAGGAGGAAGGAGCATGGGTTAGAGGTGTTGACCTTAAGTTTCCAGATTTCTCTATGTCTGTTGCTGACGAATTTGTTACAGGTGACCTAAGAGATGTAGACTTTGTAAGAAAAGTTATTGAATACAAAGGTCAACAGGGAAACTTTTACAATTCAGTTCCAAACTATTTGATAGAAACCTTTGATGAGATATATCAGTTTGCTGCTGATATGGGAGGAGCAGGTTACATTTTCACTGGTGAACATGACGCAGAGATCATGCACAACTCAGCATCAATCAATTTGAATTTGCTTGAGGAGCAACGCAAGTTGAATGAATCCTATGGTGATAAGTGGGACTCAAGACCTGTAGAGAATAGACATACAACAAAAATATTTTACTCAAGTTCTGCATGCATGTATCCAGAACATAATCAATTAGACCCTAACAACCCAGATTGTCGTGAAGAATCCGCTTACCCTGCTAACCCTGATTCCGAATACGGATGGGAAAAATTATTCAGTGAGAGGTTATATCTCTCTTACCATCGTAACTATAATATTCCTGTTAGGATTGCTCGTTACCACAACATCTACGGACCAGAAGGAACGTGGCACGGAGGCAGGGAGAAAGCACCTGCAGCAATCTGCAGAAAAGTTGCCTATGCAAACCTCGAAGATACAATAGAGGTATGGGGTGATGGAAAACAAACAAGATCATTCCTTTACATTGATGAGTGTATAGAAGCAACCCGTAGACTCATGGACTCAGACTGTCTTGAACCAGTGAACATTGGATCTGAAGAGATGGTAACCATAGATCAATTAGTTGACACTGCTGCAAAAGTCGCCAATAAAAAAATAACAAAAGATCATGTTGATGTGCCTCACACTGGTGTGCGTGGTCGTAACTCTAACAATGATTTGATAAGAGAAAAATTAGGTTGGGATTATAGTATGACTCTTGAAGAGGGTATAAGAAAAACATACAATTGGATCATGTCACAAATAGCAAAAGAGATGTACCCTGCATCAGACCTATCAAATAAAAAATATAAGGCATATGGTAGTTGTGCTAAATGATTTATCTATCACATTGGTATGGTAGATTAGGAAACAATATCCAACAATGTGCAGTCGGTACACTGTGGGCAGAACAAATGAGTTCTTCATTCCATTCTATTGAACATGATATCATTAAGAAACACGAAACAAATTTCGGTAAAGTCAGAAACCCTGTACACTCAAAGTGTTTTTATTGGGAAGGACCTTATCAAGAAGTCAATTTACCTGTTGAAACAATCTACAAAAACATGCGTAGAATTTGTAAGACATGGATCTATCCCCACCTTGACATTCAACCAACAAAAATACCTGATGATACTCTTGTTATTCATATCAGGAGTGGAGATATTTTTGACCAAAACGTCCCTAATCCTGAACAGTACAGTCCTAATCCTTATCATTTTTACCATACACTCCTTGATTCGTTTGATAAAGCGATAGTTGTCACTGAAAATGATAATTATAATCCCATAGTAGAGGCGTTATCTTACGATAAAAAAGTTACTATACAACGTGGTAGCGTAGCCGAAGATTTTTCTACATTGTTAGGAGCAAAACATGTTGCTAACTCTGGTGTAGGAACTTTTGCTGTTGCTGCTGCATTGTGTAGTCAGAACATAGAACATTTTTATTGCACTGATATATCAATCACGGAGCATTTGAATTGGAAGATGCTCGTGGGAACTGACGTGAAGGTACATCAGATGCACCTACCACATTATCTTTTACCTGGTGAATGGAGGAACACCGATGAGCAAAGAGAATTCATTCTCTCCTACAAGGCACCACTTTCCTGAGGGTGTAGTAAAATACATTGAGGAACTTAGTTACGAGTTGCCATGGTTTTTCTTCAAGGATTGTGCATATGGAAATGCAGCAATAGATAAAGGTTTGGATCTACATCCATACTTTTCACATACTTTTTTAGAGAATAATCAAATAGGTCCTTGTTTCCACAAGATGCCATGGAATGAGATAGGAAGTTTTATAGGTCTTCCAAATAATAAAATGATACGTGCCCATAATACTCTCCAATATCCAAGACCTAGTGTAAAGGGAGTGCCACACAACTCACATGTAGATCAAGACTTTCCTCACATTGTTGCACTATATTATCCTAATGATTCTGATGGTGATACATATTTTTTTGATGACAATAAAAATGTCATACATAAAGAACCAGTTGAAAGAGGTAAGATGATTGTCTTTGATGGTAAGTGGAAACACTCCTCATCATCACCGACAAAGAACATACGATTTTCATTGAATATTAATTATGAACCTTCTCCACGGACCAGCGATAGCTGACTTATGTGATTATGATTTTGGTGACCAAGCAGGTTGTCTTGGTGGTGTGAGTGGGGCATTCATGAAGGATGCTAATGAATCTAATTTGGAATTTATAAAGAAGGTCAATGGTAAAAAGTTTATGACCTTATTCATTGATAATATAAGGTTGTATAAGAGAAAAATATTATGTTCCACTGCCACAGATCAAATGAGAGTGGATAGGATGATGGAAGAGAATGATCTTCTACGTGTTTTGGCAGAGATAATGTTCATGAAAGAAACAAAGTTTATTATATTTTGCAGCAATGAAGATACTCCTATTACAGAAGACATACATCTTCACATACCACAGAATGTTTTAGCAATCTATGCAGCAAATGCTATAGGATTCGGTGGTAAGTTACACCCATTTCCATATGGTTTACAGAGAAAATTATATCCAGTTGATGTTAGGTTAGATGTGATGCAAACTGCCCTTAAATCAGACCCTAAACCAACAAATTTATTGTACATCAATCACGCAGAGCATACGAATCTAAGTGAACGTGGTAACATACGTGAGATGTTTGCTAAAAAAAGTTTTGCTACTATAAGTCCACGTGTTGATTACCCTGAGTATTGTAAGCAGATACAATTACATAAATTTATGATATGTCCAGAAGGTAATGCTGTTGATTGCCATAGGAATTGGGAAGTCTTATTATTAAAACGTGTACCTATAATGAAAAAAAATTCTTATTTGCAAGAGTGCTATAAAGAATATCCTATATTGTGGGTGGATGATTATGCTGATGTAAATAAAACTTTGTTAGCAGAGAATGATGACTTGTTTATACAAAGTAGAAATTTAGATATCAATATGTTAGACTTGTATAGTCTATTCAACAGGTCGGTAAACCGTGCTAAAAATACCTGATGTCACCCTGCTGATGTTGGCAGATTTAGACCTGCCAGATGCAGTCTACGCAATAAATAAATCATGTGAATCTATAGAGTGGGGTGCTGCTAAGTTTTTAGGTAGCAAGAAACCTGATGGACTTTGTGATCAGGTTACCTATGAGAAAACTTATCCTATACAAAGCATCAATGACTTTAATTTTTATTGCATCTATAATCTTACTAATCACGTCAGGACCTCGCACTGCCTTCTCATTCACCCTGACGGCTACGTTTTACGTCCTCATCTTTGGGATGATAAGTTCCTTCATTATGACTATATCGGGGCACCGTGGAGAGATGATCCAAATGCCTACCTCGACCCGTGGGGAAGAAACCAACGTGTCGGCAATGGA
>CESM01027354.1_pt1 | contig 11505 bp, 16 predicted proteins | sample 361421 | NCBI WGS metagenome assembly CESM01 (sample SAMEA2622219, study PRJEB7988) | marine metagenome | isolation source: saline water (ENVO:00002010), including | reverse complement strand
TCCATATTCAGGTATGTTTGATTTGTTAGAAGCAAAAGGCTTACTTGAAAAACAAGGCAATCGCTACAAGTATATAGATAGCGTAGGTGAAGAAACATTAGAATATCGTAAGAATTGGACAGGTGAAAAACTCGAGATGATCATGGCCGATTTGCCAGCAAAAGAAGCTCAAATGGTAAATATCGACAATGCAGCCGAAGAAGCTGTAATTGATCATAACGAGGAGTTTGCTGAATAATGAACGACGAATTCATTGCCGATATATGGATGTTAATGCTAGAATATTTCGACAAGAAACATATTGGATTGGCAGCAGAAAAGTATGTTGACACACTAATTGATTATGGTGTTGACGATACACGTTTACAAGATTTACTTGGAACGGATAAACACTTAGATGCTGCCATCCAGTATTATTTAGAAATGGATAACGAATATATTGATGAATGGGATGAGTAAATGGGATGGTATAGTCAAGTAAGTCGTGACATAAGTCAAATACCAGCGGCTATACAACATTTTGAAACAGAACTATTACAAGCAAAAACAGAAGTAAAGCTAAAAGGCAATGTTGAAAAACAAGCTTCTGAAATGCCTGGTATAGTTGAACATAGATTTAATCAACTACAAGAAATTGAAGCTATTCTAGAATATTTAAACATAGAGCTACGTAGGTTACGTAGCTCATTTTTTCAGAAGTATTTAGAAAATTATCAAAGAGCTTTATCCAGCCGCGACGTTGAAAAATATGTTGACGGTGAAGCAGACGTTGTTGACTATGAAAAGATTATAAATGAATTTGCTTTACTACGTAATAAATGGTTAGGAGTCTTAAAGGCACTTGACCAAAAGCAATGGCAGATAACTAATATAGTAAAGTTAAGAGTTGCAGGAATGGAAGATGCTACGTTATGAAGAAAGTGTTTGAATATTGGATGCCTGATAGTGATAATCACTTTGAGCGTTTAATAAACAAAAGAGTCAATAACGGCGGTCCACCACAATACCAAGATGATGTAAGAGATATGGCATACAAGTATGTCGAAGATTTTGACCTAGCTATTGATGTAGGCGCAAATGTAGGATTATGGGCAAAACCTCTTACACAAAAATTTAAAAAAGTTATAGCATTTGAACCTATGGAACAAGTGTATAAATGCTTAGAAAAAAATACAGAAAACTTGCCTGTAGAAATACATAAGTTTGCATTAGGAAACACTAACAGTAAAGTAGAAATGCAATGGGATCCTATAAACACAGGTAACAGTCATATAACAGAAATAGGATCAGGCACAATAGAAATCAAAAAACTCGATGAATTAGATTTGCCTAAATTTGGTATGTTGAAAATTGATTGTGAAAGACATGAACTACAAGTGTTACAAGGTGCGAAAGAAACAATATTAAAATACAAACCTATTATTATATGCGAACAACACCCTGATACAGATTACAATGCAGGTGAATACATAAAAGATGTAATTGGTGCTGTTGAATTAGGTAATGTAAGAAAAGATTACATATTTGGATTTGGAGCATAAAATGGGTATCACAGTTATTTCTACATATAGTCCTGGAAATTATGCAGATTACGCAAAACATTTTGTAAGCACATTGAAACGTTTTGCTGACCCTAGTGTAAAGGTAGTAATGTATACAGATGTGCAACAAAATTTTAGAAAAGAGAATTGGCATAATTTAATACTGAATGATTGTTGTCCTGATTTAGTTGAGTTTAAAAAACGTAATGGTCACAAGCCATTGAAACCTGGCAAGCGTGGATTTATAAAAGATGCAGTAAGATTTTCGCATAAAAGCTATGCAATATGTCACGCTGCAATGACTTGCACAACAAAGCAATTGGTATGGCTAGATGCTGATACAGTGTGTCTAAGTCCGTTATCAACAAGGTTTTTTAAACGGCAACTTCCTTCCGGCGCCTTTTGCAGTTACTTAGGCAGAGAACCAAAATATACCGAAACTGGATATTTGCAATTTGATATGACTAACAAATTTGCACAAGAGTTTTTTGAGATGTGGAAAATGTATTATGACACAGATGCAATTTACAATTTGCGAGGACATTTAGATTGTCATGTATTTGATATTGTAAGAAAACAATTTGAAGTTAATGGAGATGTAGTAGGTTACAATCTTGCAGAAAATGTTGATAAAAGTCATTTCAATAAAGTATTTAGAGGTAAAATGCGGCACAATAAAGGTGAGTCTAAAATAACATGGAAAACTGGATAGTTACAGGACATAAAGGATTTATTGGCTCTCATTATTATAATTATTTAGAACCAAAATATAAAACATTAGGGCTAGATAAAGATGATGAAAATAATAATAATTTAGCTGATAAGAAAAAAGTAGAAACTTTACCTGCAACAGATATATTGATACATCTAGCAGCAACAAATGGCACTAGGTTGTTTTACGAAAATCCAACTGATGTGTTAATTAATAACACAATACCAACAATAAATTTAATAGAAAGATACAGGAACACAAATACAAAATTTGTTTTTGCAAGCACCTGTGAGATATTTAATGGAGCAATAGATGCGGGTTATTACACTATTCCAACTGATGAGCAAACACCGGTTATGTTTAAAGACATTCAAAATCCAAGATGGAGTTATAGTATTCCAAAGGCTCTCGGCGAAAACTTAGTTGCAAACAGCGGCTTAGAATATCTTATAATTAGATATTTCAATATATATGGACCTGGACAAAAAGATCATTTTATAAGTGAATTTGTAGAACGTTGTCAAAAAGGTGAATATTATATAAAAGGAAATGACACACGTAGTTTTTGCTATATTGACGATGCTATAGAAATGACACACAGGCTGGTTGAGAAAACCAGCAACAAAATAGTGCATATAGGTAGACAAAAAGAAACTAAAATAGAGACTGTTGCAAAATCTATTATGGATATTATGGATATTGATCCTGATAAATTAATTATACATCCTGGTCCTAAAGGTAGTGCAAAACGCAGATGTCCTGATACAAGTCTTGTAAAGGAACTTACAGGCTTTGAAAACTACACTAGCATTTATAGTGGACTAAAGAAAACTGTTGAAAGTTTAATATGAAGATAGGTATAATTGGTTTAGGCACAGTTGGAACAGCCAATAAAAAAGGTTTTGAATATATAGGACATGATGTAGTTGTCCATGATATTAAACTTGGCACAAGTATACATGATGTATTATCTGCAGAAATTGTGTTTATATGTGTGCCAACTCCTAAAGCAGAAAATGGTAGTTGTAATACAGAAATAATAAATGATGTTATTTTTGAATTAGACTTGCATCAATACAAAGGTATAATTGCAATACGTAGCACAGTAGAGCCCGGATATACCCAATATAACATTGATCTGTATTCACACATGAAAATATGTTTTGTTCCTGAATTTTTAAGAGAAAGATGTGCTGAAAAAGATTTCATAGAAAATCACAAATTGTTAGCAGTCGGAACTAACGATATTACAATATATAGAAAGGTAGTAAACGCTCACGGCAATCTGCCAAGTCAATGTGAAATGCTTACACCTTCCGAAGCAGAAATATTAAAATATTACAACAATTTATATGCAGCTTTACGTATAACATTTGCAAATGTAATGTTTGAGTTGTGTGAAAAGTTTGATTGCGATTACACAGCAATAAAAGATGCATATGTAAAGACTGGAAAAACAAATGATTTATATTTAGACGTAAACAATAATTTACGTGGTTATGGTGGTATGTGTTTACCAAAGGATGTTTCTGCTATAAATCATTTATTTGAAAAACTTGATTTAGATTATACGTTATTACAAAGTGTGCAGCAAGATAATCATAAATTTAAGAAAACAGTTTTCAACGGTATGAGAGATGACATATAGTCAATCATATCAAGATATTTTCGCACTACAGATTTGTAAAAATAAAACCTATATAGAAATAGGAGCCAATCGTCCAATAAAAAGAAACAATACATTCTTATTGGAGAAAAAAGGATTCAAAGGTTTTAGTATAGAATATTCTAAAAAATGGCAGACTAGTTGGAAAAACAGTAAACGCTCAAATAAAATTTATTTCGCAGATGCAATGAAATTTAATTATGAACAAGCTATACAAACACTTAGGATGACAAATAGTTTTGGTTACCTTAGCTGTGATATAGAACCTAACACCGCAACTTTTCAAGCACTAAAACATGTTATAGATAGTGGTATTGATTTTGAATGTATTACATTTGAACATGATTTATACACAAGTAAAAAAGATATAAGATATAAAGTAGACAAATATCTTATAGACAAAGGTTACAAAATTGCTGTCACTGATGTTTACTTGCAGCCTGATAAAAACAAGTTATACGAAACTTGGTATATAAAAAATAGTATTGAGTTTGAAACTTGCAGATTTGACGATTATATCAAAACAATCAAACAATCATAATAGTAGCATATAAATACCTTATGAAAGTAGTATTGGTTACTGGAGGATTCGATCCTCTGCACTCTGGACATATTGAATATTTTAAAGAAGCAAGGACGCTTGGAGATAAATTAGTTGTAGGTATTAACAGTGACGAATGGTTGACACGTAAAAAGGGTAGACCTTTTATGCCTATTCAAGAACGTGCTGCAATAATAGAATCATTAGCATGTGTAGATCAAGTTATAGGATTTGACGATAGTGATAATAGTGCTTGCGGTGCAATCTATAAAGTAATGGCAACACACGGCAGATGCACATTAGTATTTGCTAACGGTGGAGATAGAACAGAAACAAATTCACCAGAATATAAAACCTATGGAGAACATGCACATGTAGAATTTGCATTTGGTGTAGGTGGAGAAAACAAAAAAAATTCAAGTAGTTGGATATTGAATGATTGGAAATCTCCAAAAACAGAACGTCCGTGGGGATTTTATAGAGTCTTAGATAAAGGACCAGGATGGGCAGTAAAAGAACTTACAATAATGCCAGGTAAAAGTTTATCTTATCAAAGACATAAACATAGATCAGAACATTGGCATGTTGTTCAAGGCATTGTAACAATAGATACAGATTGGAACAATATAATACAAACAAATGATGTTAAACCACAACAAAGTTTTGATATAGGTCCTGACGTTTGGCATAGGCCTCATAATAATACGGCAGAGCCAGTAAAGATAATAGAAACATGGTTTGGAGATATTTTAGAAGAGTCAGATATAGAACGGAGAGATAAATGAAAGTTTTTGTAGGATATGATACAAGAGAAGATATTGCATATCAAGTTTGCAAGCACAGTATATTAAGTAAACAACCAGCAGCGGATGTGCGTCCATTAAAGCAACAAGAATTACGTGAATCAGGTTGGTATAAGAGAGATATAGATAAACTTGCAAGCACAGAGTTTACATTTACACGTTTTCTAATACCCGAACTTACCGACTTTAAAGGTTGGGCTGTATTCATGGATTGTGATATGATACTTACTACTGATATTAAAGAGCTATTTGATCAGGCTGATGACAAATATGCATTAATGTGTGTTCAACATGATTATACACCTAAAGCTGGTGTTAAGATGGATGGCCAAAAGCAAACAATATATCCAAGGAAAAATTGGAGTAGTGTAATGTTGTTCAACTGTGGTCATCATGCTAATCGTAAACTTACACAAAGTTTAGTTAATGATCCTGAAATAAATGGTGCATACTTGCACAGATTTAGTTGGCTCAATGATTTTGAAATAGGAGAGTTACATCATACATGGAACTATCTTGTTGGAGTATATGACGATATTGAAACACCAAATTTGATACATTATACAGAAGGCGGTCCTTGGTTTGAAAATTACAGGGATTGTGAATATGCGCAACTTTGGAAAAACGAACTTTATGATATGTTTAAGTAAAAATAAAACTGACGAATATATCAATATGTTTGCTAAGGGTATGGATTTTCCTATATATGATTATAATGAAGAATACCCACAACAAGGCGATTTATTAATACGCAGTATTATGAAAAAAGAAATTATGCACGATTGTTGGGATAATGGTCGAAACTTTTTTTATATGGATAGCGGATATTTAGGCAATCACAAATATCATCTAAATTTGTCAGGACACAAATACTGGCATAGAATAGTAAAAAACAATTTACAACATAATGAAATTACAGAGAGGCCTAGCGATAGATGGGATCGATTAGGTTTAGAAGTAAAACAAAATAAACGTATGGGCAAACACATACTCTTAGTTTTACCTAGTGCAAAACCTTGCAAATTTTATGATATAGATTTAGATGAGTGGACAGAAGAAACTATTTTTAAAATTAAAAGATTCACAGACAGGCCTATAAAGATAAGAGAAAAACAAGCAAGACATGTCAGGTTAAATAATTCAATATATGATGATCTGAAAGATTGTTGGGCTTTGGTTACATATCAAAGCATTGCAGCAGTAGAAAGTGTTATTAGTGGCGTGCCTGCATTTACACTTGCACCAACAGCAGCTGATCCAGTATGTGACAAGGACTTGCGTAAATTGGAAAATCCAACATTACAGCATAAAGATAAATTACGTGCATGGGCTCATCATTTAGCATATGGACAATTTCATATTACTGAAATGAAGGATGGAACTGCATATAGGATATTGATGAATGAAAGTAGTTAGTTATTTAAATAGTGTGCCGGCAGGAAGCCTTGGTAGTAATAGTCAAAAAGAACTACTCTTAAGATATTTTGTAGCAGGTATAAAACATCCTGATCGTGGATTTATACATGCTGGAAGAGATCTTGATGTCAATGCCGACGTAGGTGTTATACAAGGGTGGGTGCATGAAAATACAAAAGCACCACATTTGCAAGTTAGAAAAAATGTTATTAGAATGTATAAAAAACAAAACAAGCATGTTATTGCTTGCGATGCTAATTTATTTTTATTTCACAACAAAGAAAATCCATGGGGATATTTAAGATATAGTTTTGATGGTGTATTTCCAAATACAGGAAATTATTGTGACACTGAACCAAATCCAAAACGTTGGATGCGTATTAGCAACACTATAAAATTAAATTTACACGAACGTAAAAAAGGTGGATCACATATTTTACTGTGCTTGCAAAGAAATGGTGGCTGGAGTATGGACGGTTTAAGTGTAACAGAATGGATAGCACATACTGTTAAAAAAATTAGAAAATTTAGTGATAGACCAATTTTACTTAGAGCACATCCTGGTGACAAAAGAGCACCAGAATATTTGCTAGATAGATTTAGTAGAATCCGTAAATTAGATAATGTAAAAGTAAGCACGTTTGGTAGACGATTAGAAGATGATTTGATAAAAGCACATGCTGTTGTAAATCACAATAGCAGTAGTATTGTAGGGCCTATAATTTATGGCTTTCCTGCTTTTATTACTGATCCGGGCAGAAGTCAATGCTCAGAAGTTTGCCACCATAATTTTAAAAATATAGAAGAACCTTTAGATTTTGATAGGGAAGCATGGTTACAAAGGATAAGCATGTTTCATTGGAACTTTGACGAACTAAAATCAGGAGAAGCATGGAGTCATATGAGAGGGTATATTGAATGAGTAAGGTAGTAATGAAAGGCTTTGAACCGCCTGTAAGTAAAACATATTACCATTGGGAAAAAGGTGTAGAAGCACACGGAGATCAATATATTACAGTAGAAGATCCTAATTGGCAAGTTAGTTATGCAGATTGTTGGTATCAAACTAACATGCTAAAAAGTAAATTTTTACACGATAATAATGCAGATAATATAGGTGCAAAATATTTGCATATAATTGAAAGCGGAAAGCCTTGGATTGTTAGTGAAAGTAATCCTTTTAGAGAATTTGGAGGATATACTAGATTCGGATGGCATAGTTATCTGTATGATGGCAACTTTAATAATGAAAAGGTAGGAAGAGATAGATGGAATAAATTTGCCAATGAAACAGGAATAAGTTTTAAAGATTTTGGACCCCGTGGTGATTACATTCTTTTTATTGGACAAAAAGAAGGTGATAGCAGCCTTAGAAAATTATATGCAGATGGATGGCCTAGTATGTATGCATGGATGGAAAAAATTATAAGAGATATACGTAGATGGAGTGATAGACCAATTAGGATACGTCCTCATCCAAAAAATCTTACTAGAGGCATGAAATCGGCACATCGTATCACACAAGGTGTAGGTATGAAAGGTGTTTCTATAAGTGAAAATTTTACTAGTTTAGGTAGTCAAGGCGGCGAAGGTTTAGATAAAGATTTGAATAATGCATATTGTGTAATTACTTGGAATAGTAATAGTGCTATAGAATGTGCAACAAGAGGTGTGCCATTTTATAGTTTAGATCCTTATAGTCTTACACACGAAATATCACAAAAAGGTTTACATAATATAGAATCTTTGAATACAAATATTTCGTTAGAAAAATGGCAAAATAAAATTGCCTATACTATCTGGAACAAAGAAGAAGTCCATACAGGAAAAGCATGGGCACATTTACGACCTGTTTATTTTACATGAGAACGATTATTATAAGCCAACCTAAGGCAGGAACTTATTTGTGTGCAAACCTTTTAAAAGAATTTGGCTTGACACAATTACCAATGCATTTAAGTGAATGGCGATATGAAATCTATCAAAACAAAAAATTATATAGAAGAATACAAAAACCTTTTTTAGAATCAATAAAACGTATTAAAGATAATCAATTTGCAGTTACACATATATCTGCAACTACAGAATTTTATGAAGGATTACGTGATTTCAAAAAAATTATTGTTTTACGTCCTTACAAAGAAAGATTAGAAAGTTGGAAGCGTTGGCACAAAGGCGAAACTAATGCTAGAAAAATAAAATCTCATGAAGCAGTTTGGAATGCGCACAATGGTAAAAATCATTGGGCTAGACAAAAAGGATGTTTTGTTATTGAATTTAAAGATCTCAAAGATTGCAATGTAAATAAAATAGATTTAATGCAAAGATACTTATTCGGACGTATACATTATGATAGTAAAGAATGCATTGTTTCAGCATTAGAAAAAGATAGTTTAACTAAGTTTCCTAAAAAATAATCCGTTATTGGCTACAAATCTATGTTTGTCAACTTTTGTTCCATCTTCTAATGTTTTTACTCTACCCATTGTGGTTGCTTTTCTTATAGTTTGTGTAGTAATATCATCATACTCAAAGTCGTAATTAGAAAATATATCAATCCAATATTCAGAAGGTTTACAATTTACATGATGATGTCCGCCTTTACCTGGAGGAGCAAATGTAACTAATGCCCATTTTCCTTTTGAAAAATCTGTCATATAGTTTTTTTGATATTGTTCGTCTACGTGTTCTAAGAATTCTGTAGACCAAACTAGATCATACTTTCCACCAATTTTGCTTGGTCCTTTTGTATAATCGTGGATATGTATTTTATGTTCAAGACTTTTATCTCTTTCTACTATCCAATCTCCGTCAATACCTTTTGCTTTCAATCCTTTGTTTGAAGCGAGTTTTACCATTCCGCCTGGTCCACATCCTATATCTAAAAAAGACTTTGGTCTGAATTTTTTAATTATGTAATTTAAGGCGCCGTCATCTAAGTGTGTCTTATTCTTATGTCCTCCTAGATGGCTAGGTAATTCATCCATTCCAGTATGCTTCCTTCCTACTGACAATTATGTCTTTAGACAAACTTTTACCTTTGTCTTTTCTTGCACCTTTCATATGATCTATCCATGTGCCTAGTTCAGTATTTATAAGAGGATGACCACCTCCTCCTGTTTTAGCACTTTTAATATACATATCAGCACTGTAATCTAAGACATTATTATCTATAAGAGTCATTTGATTCAGTATGTGTCCAAACACAAAACTATCATGCCATTCTTCAAGTTCAAAAATTCCGTTATTAGGATCTTCATAAAATCTTTCAAATTCTTTTAAAAACTGTATACACATAGGATGTTTCAAATTCATACCATAAAATCCACACTCTGGCCAAGTTTGTGAACCTTTACCTCTACCTACATATGTTAGCCATTTATCATCTGGCAAAAGTTTTGCAAATTGTTTATATGTCCAATTACTATGCACAAATGTATCTGCGTCCATCCACACAAGCCAATCAGTGCCACATGTTTCAGCAGCATGAAACACAGCGTATACTTTGTTAGCAAATCTAACTGCATCCCACTTAAATGCTTTATGCCAATCTCTTGGTCTGCGAGCTTTAATATCATCAGGTGGTATACCATTTGCTTTTGGAACTTTACCCCAACGCTCCTTAAATGTGTTTAGTTTTGTAACTTCTTTTGCATTAATTATTTTTATTTGATTTGGATCATTAGTATGTGGCATACAATTTTCAGCATACACTGCCATACTAATATTTTTATCTACCATGTTTGCAAAACTATTTAGAAATCTTTGTCCGTATTTTTCCATTCCTTCAGGATGGAATGTAGTTACCACACTTATAGTTTTCATAGATTATCCTTGTTAAATACACTATAGGTATTTACATATGAAGTTTAGATTATGGAAAGAATTTGGAGCTAGAAATGCGGAACCTGTTTTTGATGCTTTTCGTCATAGCATTCTCAGTGCCGGCTACAATATTTGCGATTCTAACGATATTCACGCTAGTGACTGTCACGTTATTTGGAGCGTTCTTTTTAACGGTAGAATGGCTCCTAACAAAAACATTTGGGAAAATGCTAGAAGGGCTAACAGACCAGTCATCGTCCTTGAAGTCGGAGGAATCGATAGAGGCACAACGTGGAAAGTTGCGATCAATGGCATCAACAGAGCTGCCAATTTCGGTGATACGACAGAAGATCAGACAAGAGCAAAAAAACTCGGACTAGAACTAAAACCTTGGAAAGAACAAGGAGAATATGTTTTAATTTGTGGACAACATGATAAAAGTTTACAATGGGAAAATATGCCACGTATGAGTCATTGGGTTATGGACACTATTGAAACAATACAAAAGCATACAGATATGCCTATTGTTTTTCGTCCTCATCCTCGTTGTAGACTCGAACATATAGAACGTCAATATAAAAATGTGTATAGAGATGAACCAAGGCACTTGGTAGGAACATATGATGATTATAACTTATCATTTAGTAAAGTTCATGCAATAATAAGTTATAGTAGCAATCCTGGTCCACAGGGTATAATAAATGGTGTGCCTGCCTTTGTAAGCAAAGATAGTTTAGCATATGATGTTGGCAATGATATAGAGTTATTAGAACATATTAATAATCCTGCAAAGCCTAATAGAAAACAATGGCTTAATTATTATGCATGGACAGAATATACATTGGATGAAATATCTGATGGTATCCCATTGAAAAGATTGACAAACTGCTTTTAATTTGTTAATATAACAATATGCAATATTTAGAAGATTTTTTACACTACTATGTTGAAGACATAGGTGTAAACGATAATAATAAACAAATACTTGAAAGTATAAACAG
>CESM01236538.1_pt1 | contig 11526 bp, 5 predicted proteins | sample 361421 | NCBI WGS metagenome assembly CESM01 (sample SAMEA2622219, study PRJEB7988) | marine metagenome | isolation source: saline water (ENVO:00002010), including | reverse complement strand
CAACAGCAACAACAAAGACTTTGACAAGAAAATCAGAGCCGCTCACCCAATGACTGCAAACCTAGCAGAAAGTGGACTTGCTGGAGATTACATCAGAGGACTCAGTAGCAGTGGCGGCAGACGTGATCAAGACAACAGAGTGTTTGGGTTCCTAACCAAAGCAGGACATCATCTTGTTATGGACGATGGCAGTGACAATGGCACAGATGCTGGTATTAGAATTAGAACTGCAACTGGCACACAAATACTAATGCATGATGAAAGTGGTATCATCTACATTTCACAGGGCAACGGCAGTGCATATTTGGAAATTGCCAACGATGGACACATTGATGTTTACAGTGCAACCAGTATCAGCATGCACAGTGACGAAAACATAAACCTACATGCTGATGGTAGTATTGCAATGGAAGCCGCCAACATCAGCATGAAAAGCATCAGTGGCGGAATCAAAATGCAAAGTGCAGTTGGCGACATTGAATTGTATGCCAAAGCAAACTTGAATCTCACAGCAGATGCCAACGGCAACATATCAATGGCCAATGGTAACCTAAAAGCCACAGCAAAGCGTATTGATTGGAATGGCGATCCTGCAACCAAAGCCACAGAAATTGAAATCAACAGCATGAGTAGAAACACCAGTGTAAAACAAACAACCACTGGCAGAGTACCAGAGCATGAACCATGGGGTGGTAGAGATACATTTGCGGCACAAAGTTCACCAGGAGTTGAAACAACATGAGCACGTTTCCAAAAGATTTACTCATTGACTTCAGTGAATTTACTGTATATAATAAAACTGATACTGTGAATCCTAAAGCAATTGTTGACCACGAACTTAGTAGCACAGCATTGGATAGAATACTAATGCGCACACACTTCAAAGCGTATGCAGAAGATGGTGTGATTGGATATGTTACAAGTGATGTCAATGAATCATACAGATATGGTATCACACATGCAGAAGCCTACAGTCATTGGATAGAAAATGTAAAAGTGTTTGAAAAGAAAATACGTCAAATACTGGGTGCAACGTTTACACTCACACAGTGTGAATATGATGGACTTGTAAGTTTTTTAGTAAACACAGGACAACTAAATACTGTTACAACGGTCAGCGGATCATATGATCTAAAAACACAAATATTAGCAAAAGAATGGAGTACTGTGGCTAGTATGATTGCAAGAGACAAAACTGATTATAATAGTGGCGGCAAAGACGCATCAACTATTATGCTTGGTGATCAAGGAATTGTACAAAGCAAAAGTTGGAGTAGAAACAGAGGACTACAGAGACTACGTAGAACATTTGCAACTCTCAGAGACGGATACAAAATACGTCAAGCGGAACATACGTACTACAGAGAAACACAACAGTTTTTGCCTAATATGAGTGAGTTGAGAAAAAGAGAAGTAGTTCAACACTACAGGAGCACATTATGAAAACATTATTCTTAGGTTATGGAAAACCAACAGATGAGTTGATGGCGTCAGTGGACACATTGAGTCAATCATTGGATTGGAAAAACAAAGATTCATTTTCAGTGGCGTTTGATTTGTTGGACACAGGCGAAGTAGATAGATCAGCTGTAGAAGCACAACTCAACAGTGTAATACACTGTGACAGTATTAGATGGTACACTTCAGAAGCAACTGAGTTGATGTTTTCACATATACAAAAAAACGTAGATGTAAACACGAAAAGTGGTGGTTTTTGGACTTATATTTTTGATAAGATCACTGCTACAAATTTCTTCTTACAAAATCCACTGATTGATGAACATGACTATGTGGTAGCATATCAAACCTTGCCTGCTAGTATAAATGGTGTATGGCCAATGGATCTACACAGAAGCACTGGTGCAATCATAACACACAATCCTCGTTATGTTGGCGGAATGAATCCAAGACCAGAAACAATGGGCATATTTGATGTAGAAGGTGAAATTGATGACAGATACATGTGGTTGTTCAATCATGAGTTTTGGCGTCAATTGACCATGAAAGGCATGTGGGATCCAAGGGTACAATTAGAAGACACGGCTGTATCTGTTGATGAATTAGGTTTTTTACCTGAGGAGGTCGTCGATGAAGTGACATTGATGACTATTGAACCAGTTGATGATGATGAAATTGCCGCACAAGGCAATGCAAAATATTTTGAGCTAGCTGACAAGCGACTACAACTTCCTACTATTTGTGAAAATCCAGAAACACCTCCACTGCTAGAAACAATCAGAAAGTCATATCGCAATTGGGAAGGTGGTAAAAACACCTGGATAAAAACAATGGTTGAAAATGTAAAAGGCGACTACACTGTTACAGATGTGCGCACATTATTACCTAAAGTAGCTGATATATACTAATCATGCACACACTACTATTGAACGCTGACAGTCAGCCTTTCAGTCTAAATCCTCTTAGCACACTGAACTGGCAAGACAGTATCAAATACAGTTTTAGCGACAAATTCACTGTTATCAAAGAATACGACAACTGGGATATTAGAAGCCCTAGTTTGACTGTGGCAGTGCCCAGCATTATGGCACTCAAAAAATACATCAAACCACAAGCAAGAGTACCACGCACCAGACGCAACTTGTGGTTGCGTGACCAAGGTTGCTGTCAGTACTGTGGTGTTGGCCTGCATTATGTACACATGACCATTGATCATGTGATACCACGTAGCAAAGGCGGACGTAGCAGTTGGCAAAACCTAGTCACAAGCTGTCAGCGTTGCAACTATGCAAAAGGCAGTAAAACCACAATCAAGCCGCGGCGGCGGCCTATTGAACCCACATCATGGGAATTACGGCCCTTGATGAAACAGCATCACCTCACCATTCCTGATCCTGCTTGGCAGGATTTTTTATTGTGGCCCAGCGAATATCTAAGCATAAGACCCCGGTGATTTTGGCTCATAAATAAAGTTATGGTAGACTTTGTTAGCTATACAACTGTGGACCAAGCACTGGTGCCAAAAACTTTGCAAAACATAGATGTTGCAAAGCAGGACCTGTTGAACCATTTATACACTCGCAAAGGCGAGCGTGTTATGGATCCAGAATTTGGCAGTAGAATACCTTTCCTAGTGTTTGAGCCATTGGACGACAGAACCAAACGTGAGATTGAAGCTGACATAGATGATATTATTGCGCTTGATCCTAGATGGAAATTAGCAAGCAAAGTAGTTCAAGATGGTGAGCACAGCGTCACCGTAGCCCTAAGGCTAATATATCAGAACATAACTGAACAAGAATTAGTTGTAGAGTACGAAAGAGATACAGCATAATGGCACAAGGTAATAGACAAAACAGTTTGTTTGCGGCTGAAGATTTTACAGTATTGTACGACAGCTTTGCAAACAGCAATTTCAAAGCATACGATTTTGATACAATCAGGGCCGCAATGGTCAATTACATTCAAAACACGTATCCAGAAGAATTCAATGATTGGATCCAAAGCTCAGAGTTTGTAGCACTATTAGACGTGGTTGCATACTTTGGACACAGTTTGGCATTTAGATTGGACTATGCCACACGTGAAAACTTTTTTGGCACTGCACAAAGACGTGAAAGTTTGATCAGGCTTGCAAATCTTGTCAACTACAAAGTGCGCAGAAATATTCCAGCATTTGGACTTGTAAAAATTGTTGACATACGCACCAATGAAATTGTGTATGACACATCAGGCAACAACCTACAAAACAAAAAAGTTGTATTTGAAACATCAACAGACTATGAAAACTTTATTACAGTGATCAATGCTGTGCTACAGCAGGGCAACCAATTTGGTACACCCAGCAACACAGAAACAAACAACAGCGGACAAAAATACGACTTCTATAGAATGAACACCAACAGAGGTCAAGTGGTATTTCAATTCAACAGTATTGCCAATGGTGTAACATCACCCTACGAACTGGTAGGACTTACATTTGACAGCATCACCAGCAATCTAGTAGAAAACACACCATCACCTGAGCCAGGCTTTGACATCATATATCAAAACAACAACACAGGAATTGGTGGCAATGACACAGGTTTCTTTATAGGTCTCAAACAAGGTAATCTTGTACACAAAGACTTTACACTAGGCACACCAAGAATCAATCAAATATTGGACATCAACACAGCCAATGTAAACAACACTGATGTGTGGGTGCAAAACATCAACACAGATGGTACACCTACAGCAAATTGGAAGAGCTTGGGCAGTCTAACAGGTAGCAACGTTATCTACAACAGTTTGACCAACACAGACAGAAACATCTACAGTGTTGAAAGCAGAGTTGACAACAAAGTCAGCGTCAAGTTCTCAGACGGCAACTTTGGTAATATACCAAATGGGCTTATTAGAACATGGTACAGAACCAGCAAAAACGAAAGTTTCACAGTTCGTCCAGTTGACATTGGCAAACAAACAATAACAGTAACATACACAGGTGCAGACGGCAACCTGTACACAGCAAACATTGGCGTTGAGCTACGTGACAACATCAGCACCGCCAGCAGTAGCGAAAGTCTAAGTGAAATCAGACTGAACGCACCACAAACATATGCTACACAAGACAGAATGGTAAACGCAGAAGACTACACAGTTTATCCATACAGTGTAAGCAGTAACATCAAAAAGATCAAATCAATCAACAGAACACACAGCGGACACAGCAGGTTTGTTGACACACATGATCCAACAGGCAACTATCAAGACGTAACACACTTTGGCGATGATGGTATACTTTATCGCACAGGGCATCTAAAAACAACAAGTTTGAACTTGCCCAGCACACTCAGCAACACTGGTGTGATTGAACGTTACCTTGAGCCTTATTTGATTGACAGTGAAATTGTAAACTTTTACTACACACAATTCAGTGCAAGCACATTCAACTATACAAAAGCCACAACCAGCAATGGTACAAATGCATACAAATGGCAAAAACAAAGTGGCGCCACAGGATATCTAACAACTGGAAGCAGTAACATTGTTCAGCGTGTTGGCAAAAGTTCAAGTGGAAACCTACGCTACATCAAGCCAGGTAGTTTGTGTGAGTTTGTGGTAGACACAAGCACAACAGCAAACTTTGTTGAAGGTGAGATTGCAAGCATAAGCGTTGTAAATCAAGGTAGCGGATACAGCTCGCCTACTGTGAGCATTATTGGTGCAGGCACAGGTGCTACAGCTACAGCCATTGTAACATCAGGCAACATCACAGGCATCACAATAACAGCAGGTGGTAGTGGCTATGATGAATTCACAGTGGTACAAGTAACAGACAGTAGTGGAGTTGGATTCAGTGGCACAGTAAATGTTGGTTCACTAACAACCATATGGAGCAGAGTAACAAACATCAGTGGCGAAGGCTTGGGTGTAAACGATAGTGCTGGTAACAGTACTGGTGTTACAGAAAGCGGACTTGGTAGTATTGTACTCAGCAAAGAAGTTCCAAGCAATGCTAGACTGAAAAAAGTATGGCCAGCATGGAACACAAGATTCACTGACACAGAAAAAGCAGACATCAGCAATGCACTCACACTAAATCAAAACTTTGGCTTGCGCTATGACACACTCAACAGCAAGTGGATGGTTATAAACAGCAACAACATACCCAGCAACACTTCAGTAAACAATGCTGTGAGTGCTTGGAGTTTGGCAAACGCAGGTTCAACTGCAAACAACAACGCTGATCAAAGTTGGATCATCAGAGTAAACTATGCAACTGACAGAAGAACATTCATCAGCAGAACAAATCGTTACATATTTGAAACACACGGTAGTACCAAGTTTTTCAACAACAACAGTTTGGCAAAGATTGATCCTACAACCAGCAAGCCACGCAGAGACAAAATTGAACTGCTGGCCAACAACAACAGAAGCGGTACAACTGTTGCAAGACTTGGCACAGCATACAACTGGAACTTGTATGGAAACTTTATTGAAAAAGATGGTCACACAGACAGCAAAAAAGTTATACTAACATTGGGCAATCCAGACAATGCCAACTTGCCAGACAATCCAGATGCATTTGCAAATGTGATTGGCACAGACACAATCAAAATTGGCACAGTAACAGAAAATGGATTTGACTACACAAGACACAAGTCAGATGGTGCAACAAGTGTAAGCGGAAGAACCAATTTGTATTTTAGATATGATCATGTTGCTGAAACAGACAAGCGTATTGATCCAGCCAGCATCAACATTGTTGACATGTTTGTGCTTACCAACACATATCATACAAACTTTACAAACTGGTTGCAACTGGATGGACGTAGCAGTACAAAGCCACTACAGCCCAGCATTGAAGACTTGAGCAGACAGTTTGGTAGTTTGGACAGCAAGAAAAGTGCCAGCGATACTATTGTGTATAGACCAGTAAAGTACAAAGTACTGTTTGGCGATCTAGCTGATAGCAGTCTACGTGCAACATTTAGAATTGTAAAAGTGCCTGGCACAAGTTTTACAGACACAGAAATCAAATCAAAAGTTATCAATGCAGTGAACACATACTTTGATCCTGCAGGTTGGGACTTTGGAGAAACTTTTTACTTCACAGAACTAAGTGCATACATTCACCAGCAACTGGCAGGTGTTGTTGCAAGTTTTGTTATTGTACCACAAGACAGTACTGGTGTGTTTGGTAGCTTGTTTCAAATCACACCAAACAGCGACGAACTATTCATCAATGGTGCCACAGTAGACAACATTGATATTGTAAGCAACTTGAGCAGATCAAATCTACAAAGCAACGCTTCAGGACAGTTTGTAAATACATCAACAGGGCTAAGTGCAAACACTGGCGTGTACACAACCACAAGCGGAGGCACTGGACTAAGTGGCTCAGGTGGAGGTGGCTCATCATCAGGTGGCGGCGGAAGCTCCGGCGGTGGTGGCGGCGGATACGGAGGTTACTAATGGCTGATTATTCTGCTAATCCAGGAGTGCCATATGAAGGCAATCAACCTGGTAGTCAAAAACCCAGAGAAGAGTTTTCTACCAGTGAGTTTCTGCCTCAGTACATAAACACCAAAATCAACAAAAAGTTTTTGCGTGGTACATTAGATTTGATGACCAGCACTGCTAGTTTTGAAACACTGTATCATTACGTGGGCAAACAAAAAACTGGGCAGTATGATTATTTCAATGATCAGTTTTTGAATACAATGGCTCCGGACAAATTGTTTTACAATGGTACACCAGGCTTTGTAAGCAACGGCGTAGCAGACACCTACTACGACTACACAAAAAATCTACACGCTCTTGGCACAGCAGGAATGAACAAAGATGGTGTGTTTTCAAAATATGAAACATACTCACCTCCAATTGACAATGACAAGTTTGTAAACTTTACCAGCTACTACTGGTGCAAAGACGACTTGCCACAAATCAACATCAAGTTCAACGTCAGCACAGATCCAGATGATTTTGTAGGACTCACTGAATACAATGTAGTAACCAGTGACAAAGGCACATTTAGATTGCTGAATGGCATGAGAATTGGTTTTGCACCCACAGCCACACAAACATTTGAAGGTGATGCCAGTGCAACTGCATTTACAACAACGGTAAACAGTAGCGCATATCCGCTACATGTAGTGATTATAGACGGTGTTAGACAGACTGCTGACTATACATATAGTGGTACAACACTAACCTTTACTACTGCCCCCGCATTAGGTGCTACAATTGAAATATTGCACTTTATGATGAGTGACCTCAACTATTATGGCAACAGTTATATTGTAGATGGTGTTGGCGACAGCATTCAACTTATTCAACTAACAGATGAACACAACAGAGAAATACTAAGTCGTAGACTATTGTACTCTCCATATCTTCCTAGTCCATGGGACGTTGAGCCTTGGGACTCACACCCATATGATTACAGCACTGTGGACAACCTACTGCATGAATATGTGGTTATGGGCAAAAACAGTGTGGACAGAAATGCATGGAGTAGGGTAAACCAATGGTATCACTACAACACCATTGTTGAAACATGCAGACTCACAGGTGATGTATTCACAAGTTATGCAAACCAAGTAAACAAAGCCAAGCGTCCAATCCTAGAGTTTGATGCCAACATACAAATACACAACTATGGTAAAGAACCTGTTGCTGGACAAAACTTTCCAACACACAGATACAATGTTGACTATCGTATAAGCGGCAACATTGATCCTGCTACAGATATTGTTGGACAAGCAACCTACAACATTATGGCTAGTGTGAGCACATGGAGCAGTAGCACAATATACAACGTTGGCGACAGAGTAAAGAAAACAGTGGCCGCTGGCACTTGGTATTTTGAAGCAAAAACAAAAAACACCAACATTGATCCAGTGGACACAGATTTGGTTGTAAAAGAAGATACTTGGTTTAGAGTATACGACAAAGGTTTACAAAACAGAGAATACATTCTGTTCAACGACATCAGCAACACAACCTACAACAACAAGGTTTGGCAGATTGGCGGACAAGGCAGTGCAATCACACTAACCCTAGTGCTTGATCCTGTAGAAAATGACAAGATACTTATTCTCAATGGTGCATACTTTCCTGTCAACTACAACGGTGCAGAAAGCGTGTACAATGCAGTAACATTTGAATGGACATATCCACAGCAGAAAACCAGCAAAGGTTTGGCATGCTTGTTTGAATTGTATGACGAAAACAATGTACTGTTGAGCACCTACAACAACAACGATTATGGTGGTAATGAAATCATCAGTTATGTGCATCAAGACAGTGCCAGCAGAGATGATTTACTGGGCTTCAAAGCCAAGTACAATACAGCGGCAGGTAGCAGTGAACTTGTGTTTGAACAAGATTTGCAGAATAGCACATATGCATATGACATTGACACTGATCCAAAAACAATCAGAGGTGTATACTATTACAAAACATCAACTGGCACATTTGCAAATCAAAACTTGTACAGTGGTTATGAAACAGCAGACGATCTAAGTTTGACAACTGTGGCTGTTGTTACAGGTGTTTGCACCAGTGGCAACGTAGCAATTGATTTGGTTGGTGCAGGTCAAGCAACAATCAGCACCAGAGGCAGTTGGTATAGTGCAGTCATTGAAGACAGCAATGATTTTAGAATATACGAAAGAGCCTTTGGCGACAACAGCGCAGACAACCCACAAATAGTAACACGCAAAACAAGTTTGAATCCAGACATCTTTTTGTACGCAGGCGAAACAGCAACGTTTGACATCAGCAACATGGTAGGCAACTTGGTGTTTAGAAAAGAAGGTGATGTCACTGCAAGTGCTCCAGGTATTACCACAACTGTAAATGGCGACGGCACAATAAGTGTTGCAGTAGATGGCGATCCTGCCAACTATGAAAAAGTGTGCAAATACACCAGCAGTAGTAATACTGCATTGGGTGGCAGAGTTAGAATTGTTGATACCTATGCTGATCTTGGTTATGGTGTAGATGCCGCAGTTCTTAGTGCAGGACAAAACAACAATCATCGTAGAATGATAGTGCTTCGCAATGGCGAAGTAACAGATGACTATGTTACATACAACAACAAAATCACAGTGTTTGGTTGTGTAGAAGGTGACACTGCTGAAGTGCGCTATATACCAAACATCATTGAGTATGGTGGATACTTTGAAGCCAGCAAACAGTGGACCAGCAATCCTTTCAACACACCAATTGGCGAGCATACTGCGGCCAATCTAAGAGCACACTTTGTAAACAAAATACAAACATATCCTGGCATGTGGAAAAGTGCAAATGGTGTAAATGATTATTACAACAGTGGCAAGCACAAAAGCATAGGTGGTACAATACTTGCACAAACAGGTGTTGTAAAACCTTTGAGCAATCACATCAAAGAAGACAACATGAACTTTGTTCTTGCCAACCGCAATATAATGAATGACTACGACAACTTCAAATTGCGCTTGGTAAAGAAAGCAGAACAGAAAAACTTCAAAACTCCTTATACAACTGTGCGTGAATTGTTTGACGAAACCATGCGTGAAATGAACATTGGCAAAGACAGCAGTTTCAAATATGCTAGAACAAACATGGTGCTGTGGAGCAATGCAAGTTTTGAAGAAATAACAATTCCAATTGCTGATACTACTACAACGTTTTATTTGAACAACACATTCACACAAGACACATTCAGTCATCTAAGCGATCACATGTGTGTGTATCTAAAAGATTACGATGGTAGTGCGCATGTTGAAAAACTATTGATCAAAGACACAGATTATACACTGGTTGGAAACAAACTAACACTAACCAGTTCAGCAAACACATCAGCAGGATCGCCAGCAGTGCTAACCATCAACTATTTTGACAGATATCAAAACAGTTATGTTCCATGGAGTGCCAGCAAGTTGGGCATAATTGGCAAGCGAGTACCAACTGTTAGTGGCACAACACTCACTGGACATGACGGCAGTGAAGTTGTTATCACAAGCACAACCAATTTGTATAGACCATCAGAAGCCAACTTTGATCTCAAAGCCGCTGTACTGTTTGAGCTAGAAAAACGTGTGTACAATCACATCATGTATGAACAAGACAACTCATACAATTTGATGCACAGAGTAAAAGCAGGATTTGACTTGCCTCACAGTGCATACAGAAATGAATTTACAAAACACTTTGACAATGTAGCAGAATACTGGATCAGCAGTACAGGTGCTACGTATCCAAGCCTCAGCAATGTAAGCACAGCAAACTACAGCAATCAAACTCTTGCAGGTGCTACACTACCTGGTCCAGAGAATGCAGTAATTCAATATGTGTGTGGTACAACAACACCACTTACAACACCATGGGAAATGTTTGGCTATTTAGAAAAGCCTGATTGGTGGGATTCACAGTACAGCTGGACAGATGCCGCCAAGCGAACACAATTGTTGGACAGTCTAAAAACAGGACGCTACAACAATCCAAATCTTAGTACAGGCAAATACGATTCAATTTATATTACTCAACTCAACATGGGTGATCTTATAACCAGCGGTGGAGTGCAACAAGACATTGTTACAGCTGGTTGGGTAACAGCAGGAGCAACTGGTATCAGATGGAAGCTCAGTGACTTTGTAAGCAACAAGTCAGGTGTACTAGCAGACTTTACAAAATCAAGTGCATATCCTTTTGCTATGCTAGAAGCTGTACTCAGAACTACACCGCAGTACACATGGAGAGACTTTTACAATCCAGATGACATTGCCAACAATGGAAACACTGACATCAGCAGACGCACAAGAAAGCGTCACAGCAACACAGATCCAATTTTTGCTAGCCCAATTCCAGACGCAACACTCACAAAGATTGATGTTGTTGCTGGTGGACAAAATTACACTGCACCTGTTGTGGCTCTTAGTGGAGCAGGACAAGCATGGGCAGTTGGCACCGTAGTTGAAGGCGGAGTAATCAAAAGCATTTACGTTACCTCAGGTGGATATGGTTGGAAAAGTCAACCAACTGTAACAATCACTGACACAACAGGTTATGGCTGTTCAGCTACAGCAACAGTAAGCA
>CESM01032254.1_pt1 | contig 11547 bp, 10 predicted proteins | sample 361421 | NCBI WGS metagenome assembly CESM01 (sample SAMEA2622219, study PRJEB7988) | marine metagenome | isolation source: saline water (ENVO:00002010), including | reverse complement strand
TGGGTTGGAATCCTCATATCTCTGAATTAGATAATTTCCCTTCAGATCCTCATTTTATTGAGCCTTTAGTAGAATCAATTCGTCCATATTTAGATGATGAAGTGCATCTATTATTTTCTTATCATGGCTTACCCATATCACATGTAAAGAGATCCGATTCTAGTGGAAAACATTGCCAGAAGATCAATGACTGTTGCTCTATTTCAGTCGATTGTAATTCAAAATGTTATGCTCACCAATGTATGCTTACTACATTGTCAGTAACTAATTCATTAGGTTTAGATGCCTCTCAGTGGTCTATGAGTTATCAAAGTAGGTTAGGTCCGGCGAAATGGTTAGAGCCGTCTACTACTAAAAAGGTCGAAGAATTAGCACGCAAGGGTGTTAGAAACATAGCAATAGTATCTCCTGCTTTTCTCGCTGATGGTTTGGAAACCTTGGAAGAACTGGATATCGAAATCCGTGAACATTTCTACAAATTTGGAGGCCAAAAGTTGTCTGTGGTAAAATGCCTAAATGACAATCAAGATTGGATAAAGGGACTAGGTGCTTTATCATCTGATGCATTCAAAGTAATTATTCCTGCAGATTAGGAATCTTAATTATGAAAATTGTACCAATTAGGGCAAGAATTAATGTGGCTACTTTGGCATATATCAGCCTCTCAGGTATGCCGTAAAAAACAGCAAATAGAACAAATATCCATATTGTTGGGATAATGAATCTCTTACTTTTGGAAGGGATCCCCTTTCCTTCTCTATAGTTTTTGACATGATGGCCAAACATCTTGTTATTAATTATCCAATCATAGAATTTCTGACTTGATTTTGCATAACAGGCGGCTGCCAGAATCATCAATGGCGTTGTTGGTAATCCGGGTATGACAATGCCAACTAATCCAACACACATGATCATAAAACCAATTGTGAACCAAATAAATCTGCTAATCTGTGAACGATTGAGATCTACTTTGTGAATCTCAACATTTGATTGTTGATCATCTAAGCCTGTATCGTCCGAGTTCGGCGATAGACCATTGGCCATATCACTTCACAACTAACTTGGTATGTAATGACTTGTATTTATTCTACTAATCAGTTTACAAAAATTAACTTTTTTTGTAATAAATTCTAATTTTTGTATCTATTAATGACAAAAACGTAGTAAATGAGGGCCCAAAAATAAATTTCTTCCTATCTTGATTCATAACTAATTTTAGTTATTTCATGTCATATATGTCTGCAGAAATAGGGACTGCCTCCGAATACCCCTTTAGTAGGGACACCCCTTCGGCGGCACCTGCGAGGAGCGTAGCATATGCCATTAAGACTTGGACCAGCGGGAGTTCCACTCTCTTGTAAGGGTAGAACAATCGTTGAAGGGATGGATGATATCACGGTCCTTGGACTCGAAACAATGGAGATCCAAACTGTGCGTCAGGTTCAGCCACATCACTTTGATCAATACTGGCAGGCGGGTATTCTTTCTCACAAAGCAGACTTTGAGATGAATGTGCATGGTCCTTACTATGGCGAGTTACTCGGAAGTCGTAGAGAAAGAAACCGCACACTTGCGAAGATGGAATCTAGCATGCAAGTAGGGAAAATAGTAAATGCCAGACATATGGTGTGTCATGTTGGTCCTTATGGTGAGTATGATCCAGGTACTAAAGCGAACCAAGAAGTTGCTAACGTTATGGCAGGTGTAGTCGAAAGAATACGCTCTATATGGGGCGTTGAGGGTGAAGAAGAAGATTATGCTGCTTTCCCTTGGGTTCACGAAGCGGAACCAACGCTTGTTGGCATTGAAACCAGTGGTCGTCAGGAATTATGGGGTACTGTAGAAGAAGTTCTAGAAGTAGTCAATCATGTTGATGGAACTGTTCCAGTTCTAAACATGGCTCATATACATGCTAGAGGGCATGGTCGTTTGAAGACGTCAGAAGATTATGCAGAACTATTTGATCAAGTTAGAAAAACAATTGGGGGTAAGAAGTTCTATTGCCACTTTGCAGGAGTTGAACATAGAATGGGCAACGCTTTACATTATACTCAGATCAAAAAGTCGGATCTTAAGTTTGAACCATTTGCAGAGTATCTTGCTGAAGAAGGTGATTGGATGGATATTACAATTATTTCAGATTCTCCTTTACTTGAGCATGATGCTATGTATATGTCTCAGCATTATGATAAAGCACGTCAAAGATTGCTTGAGATACGCGCTCGAGATGATAGAAGAATCAAGTTGGCAGCTGAAGCCGGGATTGATGTTGATGAATTAGCTCGTCGAGAAAAAGAACAGGCTGATGCACGGAAGCAACTTATTGAATCAGATAAAGATGCTAAATTGGGTGTTAAGAAAACCCCAGCTGAAACCGAGAAGAAAGATCCTGAACCTAAAAAGAAGGATGAGAAAGCCAAACCCAAAGCAAAGAAGGATGATGGCAAGATGATGTCATTCGAAGAGGGTGAAGAAGAATTTGAAGACCTCTTCTGAGAGTCAATATGGTGGGACTGGCCGGACTTGAACCAGCGGCCTCCGCATCTTCAGTGCGGCGCTCTCCCAGCTGAGCTACAGTCCCCTTGTAAATGACGCCGTTGTGTACTCCACTTCAATACTTCTGAGTCCACAAATTCAGTTTGACGAAAGAATTTCTGTTTGGATTGCGTGCAATTCGCTTAGTCCTTTCTCAGCCATATCCATAAGAGAATTCAATTGATCACGAGAATATGTCGATTCTTCTCCAGTACCTTGAACTTCTACTAACATACCATCACTTGTTCCAATCACATTCATGTCAACATCTGCATTTGAGTCCAACACATAATCTAGATCGAGATATACATTTTCTCCTATTAGTCCAACACTAATTGCTGCAACATCTACTGGTAAAACCGCACTCTCGTGTGCAGTCTTTTCTTCTATGCTAAGTTCACGAGGCTTCCAATCCCTATCTGCATCAGAAGGTTTTCTATCAGCAGTAGGTAGACATAATCCTTGATCGATAAGTCTACGCACTGCTAATCTTAGTGCAATAGTCGCCGCAGTAATTGAAGCACAACGTGTACCTCCATCAGCATTCAGAATATCACAGTCGACAGTAAGGCTATGTGGCCCTAATTCTTCAAGATCTATTCCAGCACGAAGACTCCTTGCAATAAGTCTTTCAATTTCATAAGTTCGACCTTTAGCCCCTCTTCTCTCTCTTTGGAATCGAGAATCTGTTGAACCTGGAAGTAAACTGTATTCCGCATTGACCCATCCCTTGGTTGCGTCTCTTGGAAACCAACGAGGTAGACTTCTTGCACGAGTACAACATGCTAGAACAACCGTATCTCCTTGCCTGTATAATACACTTGCAAGTGCATTAGGTGTGAAGTCAAGTTTTACTTCCACTTCTCGCATTTCGTCATTTGCGCGTGTTAATTCTAGTTCAGTATCTTTGAACTTGGCCATGTGCCCCGGAATAGCCCTTCATTCTTCAACCGCGCGGCGCGCATGAGGTGGCCGAAAAGAGTCTACAACTACTGGATCTGTGGTTATGTAAGGGCCGCCAATTAAGTCCACACAATACGGTACCGCTGCGAATATTTCGTCTAGAATCTCTCTAATCGAACGTGGAGATCCTGGTAAGTTGAGTATTAGGGTCGAACCACGAATGCCAGCAGTTTGTCTGGAAAGTACAGCAGTCGGAACATGCTTCAGAGAGATTACTCGCATTTGTTCACCGAAGCCGGGCAGCATTCTCTCACAAACGGCTTCGGTAGCTTCTGGTGTTACATCTCTTGGAGCGGGCCCAGTCCCCCCAGTTGTGATGATCACAGAACATCCTTCTTTACACAATTCAACAAGTGCTTTCTCAATTAATTCCTGCTCATCTTCAACCAATTTCCTTGAAACGGTCCAAGATGATGTAAGTGCCTCATCTAGGAATTGCTTGATTGCTGGTCCACTTCGATCTTCATATTCTCCAGCAGTAGCTCTATCAGAGGCTGTTAGAATACCGAATTTGCAGATCTCATCAGTCCTCATCAGAGTTTGACAACAGCGCTGAGATCAAAATACATACGGTAGGGAATCCTCATTTCCGAATGGCTATCTTCAAGGACCTCCTTACCAACGAAGGTTACCCCAGAGGTGATGTGGTGACGAGTCTTCCCCAACCTACACTAAGAAACATCTCCTTCTGTAAATGCTCTGAAAATTCAGCGTCATATACATCCGTGGTTGAGGAAGAAATGTCACATAACTCTCTCTAATCATAGGTGTTAACATGAGTGATGATGGAAAATACAAAGCGCAAATTTCAGTTGTAAAAGAAGAATGTCCAGATGCGGATGAGGATGAAATAATTAACGAATTTAGACGTTATGAAGAAGAATTTCTAATCCCTCCAGAAGATGCATTGAGATCTGTATTGAGAAAATTCCAGATTGCATCTGGTGTTTCTACATCAGAAATAAAAACATCATCTCGTCCATCCCCTCCTGAGAAAAAGGCCACTAAATTTTCCGAACTGAAAGAAGATGACAAGAATGTGACAATCGAAGTTTCAGTCATAAGTTATGTCCCCAAAATCCAGACTGTCAGGGGAGAGGAACGTCAAATTGCTTATGGTTGGATTGAGGATAACCCATGGGCCGGAGAAAGAGAAAGATGGGATTTTACAGACTGGGGTGATAAGTCCCAAAATCTTCCCCCTGGATCTATAGTTAGATTAGAGGGCGTATCAGTAAATTTTTGGAATGACCGTCGTTCTATCAACATAAACCGCTCTAGTCGTGTCACCATTCTCAAAGAAGGAGGGCAGGCTGTAACTAAGCCTAGTGATGAACCTATCAGTGTGGCAGATGCGTCTAATGCCGAAGGTCTTGTCAATCTTGTTGTAAGGGTTATTTCTCGTAAAGATGATCAAATTGTAAAGCGTGATGGTAGTGGTACGCTAGATATTGTAAGGGGGAAAATAGCGGATTCTAGTGGTACAATTGGTTTTATTTCTTGGAGTGATTTTAATCATGAACCCGGGTCTTTGATTAAAATCGATCGGGCTACAATCCGTAGATTTAGAGATACACCAGAACTCAATATAGGGGATCTAACGAAGATTGAATCCTATCATGATAATTCATTTGCTAGCATCGAAGAACTCCAATCAACAAATCATTTTAGGATTTCTGATCTAAGAGACGGTGCTCGTGATGTGGATATTACTATTCAAGTTGAGAATTGGCAGTCTCGTACTTTCACTAATTCCGAAGGAGAAGAGAAAATCGTTCGTAGTGGAGATGTTATGGATCCAACTGGTAGATGCCGTCTAACAGCATGGTGTGATATATCTCCCGAAGCAGGTTCATTCATTCATCTTACTGGAGCCAGAGTACAATATTGGCAAGGCTCCCCCGATCTTGTCATCGACACAGAAGAACAGGTTGTTGACTTAGCAAATCCACCTTGGGACTCTATTGATCCCCAGAATCATTGGGTTGATGTTGACCTGACTTCAATTGTCGACGGTGGGTCTAGAAGAGGAATAAGGACGTCTGGAAACATTGTATCAATTCGCCCAGACTGTGGTATTGTAATGCGTTGTCCAGATTGCCGAAGGGTGATGCGTGAAGGAGCCTGTACTGATCATGGTGTCCAAGAAGGGAATGAAGATCTTAGATTCCGCCTTGTAATAGATAATGGTATTTCGAATGCTTCACTTATACTAGGAAGAGACGCAGTAGAATCTTTTACAGACTCAAATATTGATGACGTTCGAGACGAGATAACCAAGAAAAGCAATTCGGGATATATTGCCGATTTACGTAATCAGTACCTTGCTCGTAAAGTGATTGTCGAAGGCCGGGCAATAGTTGATCAACAGGGTGCGATGATTATGGCTGAATCAGCAAAAATGGATGATAAAAATGCAAAAGATGCTGCGAATGAAATAGTTTCAAAGTGGGGGGTGATGCTTTGAATCAGCAAGCAAATTCGCGTAGAGCAAGACAGAGTGCTATCCGAATTTTTGCTCAGGAATATATGGATGCGAGTTTACCTGAAGAAGGTTTAGGAGAATTCGACCCTTCATTTGTAATTACTAAGCTTGGAGCCAGAATAAATCGTGCATTGGTAGCAGGCGTAATTGATAGAATAGAGAGACGTGAAGGTGAAAATGGACCTAATTATTCAGGAGTTATTCGTGATCCTAGTGGGACTCATAGATTCAGCATAGCATCTTTCCAACCTGAATTACACCCCGATATAGAGGAATTTCTTCATAGGTTTGACAATGGAGATCGATTTCTAATGATGCTTGTTGGCAGAGCTAGGTGGTTTGAATCAGAGGATGGAGGTGTATTCACATCATTCCGCGCCGAAGAATTTTGTGAAATTGACACAGATAGATATGCAAATTGGTTAGTTGAAACTGCTGATGCCACTCTAAGGCGCATCGATTCTTACGAGAAATCTATTGAGGCGGATCTCGATGAAAATTCAATGAGATCAGCAGGAGTTCCCGATGATTTAGCAAATGGACTTATTCAGGCTCGTACTCATTATGGTGATTTTGATACTGAAAATTATCGAGTAGGAGTTCTCCAAAGTCTATCCATGGCGCTTGGAAACGAAGTTTTGATTGATTCCAAATCATCTTCTGATGTATCTGAACAGAATTCCGAAGATAATTCTCACCCTCAACCCCCTTCCGTAAATCAAGAGACACACTCAGAAGTTATTGCTTCAGGTAGTGCTAGTGATCTAATTATTGATGCAATTAGATCTCGAGATAGTGGTGATGGTGTAGACTATGATACTCTAGTGCACGCTGCTGTTGTTGCAGGATTTTCACGCGAAGAAGCAGAGGATGCAATTGATCATCTTCGTGATGTTGATGGATCAATAATGGAACCTAGATTCAGTTTCTTCCAGCTTACTCCACAGTAGTTAGCGTAGCCCCGTGAGTATTTGTTCCGCTTCGGTCATCTTAGAACGAATACGTTCCATCGCTTCACTTGAATTTAGGATTTTATATTGCTGATTTACTTTACCCAATTCAGTTTTTTGAGAGGTAAATTCTGAACAGCCTTTTTCTTCAGCCAGACGACTTGCAACAAGTAATAGACGAACCCTTACACTTTGTTGAGTCACTGGCCAACCTCTTCGTTCAGCTAATCTAATCAGAAGATTTTCCTCAATTTCTGACCACCTTCCTCCATGGCCATTAAGAATGGTTCCAATCATACGCTCTAAGTCATCAACCATTTCTGAAATATTTTTCAAGTCATTTGAATCTCGATTATCTAAATTTGAAGTTCCTGAGGTCAGTGTATCCTTAGCATCCTCCATGACGTGTAATGGCAGAGGTTCTAGAAAATCTATATTTTCATTTGGGACCTCAATAGTTATAATTTCTTCATCCTTTATCGGGTAAATCTTTTCGTTATTTGAAGAATCAATATCTGATAATCCATTACGTTTCAGGCTTTTCTTTATCTGACCCCACCCTCTGCCTTGACTATTTAGTACACCTGAGACTCTACCCATCAATACAGTACGCGTCCCAGTCAATGGGAGCTCAAGTTTCTGACAAAGATCATGTAGTTTTTCTCTTTCCATTTCAGCCAAATATTCTACTCTCATACGACGAGAATCAAAATTAAGATGTAGCCACAGACGCTGCCTTCTCTCTTTATGTGAGCCAGATGATTTAATTCCAAAAATCTTGAGAACTGCGCCTAATTCTTCATGATTTAGAGCCTGAATACCTTCCCAAGAAAGATCTTCTCCATTCAGTACTAGATGTCGAATCAATCTGGCTCGTAGAACTTCAACTGATCCATTTTTTGCTAAATCATTAGATTCTGCAACCTCTCTTAGTGTCATAAGACGTGATCGATATAACTGATCAAGAAGTACTCTATCGACAGTCACCATGTCACCCTTGTTGTTCTAGTGCCACACTCTACGTCATATCGCTTACGCATAATAATGACATCAGATAACTAAAATTAGACCCTCTATGAGGTAGCCAAATTTGATTATCCTAATCATCTATGTTAAGCCATGCCTCTTTTGCAGGGTCCTTTCCTTTCCGAGTTCTTTCTTCAGGTAATTCAGAGGTTGCTACGTCCAACATTCGATCCCAATCATGTAGCATGGCTATAGTTGCATTCTCATAATTAGAGTGTGCTACTAATCTCTCCATAGACAGTGTATTTGTCCCATCATTTGATATTACTTCAATTCTGATTTCAACTTGTACCTCTGGATCAGTAACATCACCTTCGGGATTATGGAATGTTGATTCCATAGTGAGGTCTAGATCTTGTTCAGCCTCTCTCATTATTGCACCCACCTGTCGATGACGAACAAGTACGCCTATTTTGTTGAGCATCTCTCTATCCAATGATCCAATCAGATGATTTTGAACCCACCACGCAGTTTCCCCTTCTACCTCCGAGATCATGTTTGCAAGTCTTTTTGGAAAATTTCTTCTTGAGATGAATATTACAAGATCTGAATAAGCAATGGGGAGAAATCTGTATCCATGACGTTCTTCAGGTTCAATTCCTAGTACATGCCTCCTAGTCCTCCAATGATTGGATGTATACACTTCTCTACTTGTGACAAAACCATCTATAGAGCCACTCAACCGAAGTTCTTCCATCCAGTTTGCCAAATCTTTTTCATTTCCATCTGGTAATTTTATTGAGTTAATATTGGCATATGCTTTGGGTGAAAGAACTCTTAGATTTCTTCTGTATCTACGGAGCTGCCTTCTTGTTAGAGGAGATTCAGCAAGTAAGATTCCAAACCCAGGTTGATGTAATAGATCTTCTTTACTAACTAGAATGTGAGCAGGACGCCGAGGAGCTCTAGCACCAATTACCTCACATTCAGCTTCTAGCATCTGTAGTTGTTTTCCATGTAGTAAGTCAGCCGGTAAAGCCAATACGTCACATTTCACTTCTTTTAGCAACTTAAGTCCCTTATCAAGATCTTTCACAGTAATTACATTAAGTTCCAATTCTTCAGAATTTGGAGAATTTGCAAAATCTTGCAATGCACGACTTACACAACAATGTGGATGGTCGACAGATGCGACTTCTAATCTGTCATTCATATCGTCCACCTCAAGGGGGAGGCACGTAACGTACCTGTCCACGGGCCTGCACACCTGTTGATATATGCACCCCCTCACCTAGAAACCCAATGTTGACTCTGCGTAAGGCGAGGCAAGATCTAGAAAGGAGACGAAATATTGTCGACGATGCTCTTGAAAATCTCGTTCAACAAAAGATGTCTTCTTCTGAAGCACCGGCTATGATTCTGGCTAGAGATGTCATATTAGCTGGTGGTAAAAGATACAGGCCAATATTGGTTTTGTTAGCCTTTGAGGCTGCAGGTGGTAAAGATAATTCATTGGTCATGGATCTTGCATTATCTGCAGAGTTACTTCATACTGCAACTCTAGTTCACGATGACATATATGATCAAGCAAAAACAAGAAGAGGAATACCAACTCTTCATTCAACACATGGTGTGTCTCATGGAATAATTGGTGGAGATTACCTTTTTGTCTTAGGATTTGGTTTAGGTGGAAAATATGATTCAGAGGTTGTTGCTAGAATGGCTCAATCTTGCGCTAACATTGCTGTTGGCGAATTACTTCAATTCAATCACATTAGTGATCTTTCAACAACACCAGAGGACTATTATTCAATCATAGACGGAAAAACCGCGGGGCCATTCGCAAGTGCTTGCCAATGCGCAGGCATGGTCGCGGGAGCTGATGAAAAAATTACCAACTCTCTTGAAGAGTTCGGATGGGAAGTAGGTCGAGCCTTCCAATTAGTTGATGATTTACTAGATCTGACTGGTGATCCATCAATGGGCAAACCTCGAGGTACTGATGTTCATGAAGGTAAAATGACTCTGCCAATAATTCATGCATTGACTATGCTTCATGGCTCTGAAAGAGAACAATTAGCAGATGTAATACAGAATTTTAGTGACGATAGATGGGGCGAATTAACTAGCCTTCTAGAAATGTCAGGATCTTTTGATTATGTTAGACAGTTAATTGACAACCATATAGGGCGTGCTCAATCAGTATTAGAAAAACTTCCAGAGACTCCTGCGAGATCATTACTTTTTCAAATAGCTAAGCAATCTCGAAGTCGTCGCACTTGAGGTTTAATGAAAGAGTTTGATAATGATGAGTCAAAGAACTGATTGGGACGTTATTGTCATTGGTGGCGGCCCTGCAGGTTCTACAGTTGCCCGCTATGTTTCTGAAGGCGGGCAAGATGTTCTTGTTCTTGATGGACGTGATTCTATAGGAAGTCCACTTCAATGCGGCGAGTTAGTACCAAGTAATGATGAGATGCGAAGACTATGTCCTGCAGTGCCAGATATTGATGACCTATTGCAAACTCCAGAACATGCAATTTCTCTTAGAACTTCAGAGATGCATTTGGTACCTCCCTCTGGACGTCCACTTCGTTACCCATTTGAGGGACTTATGTTGAACAGAGTAGCACACGATGAATGGCTTGTTGAACTTGCTAAATCAAAAGGTGCAGAATACCTGACAAATGCCCGAGTTGATACAGTTGATGGTGAAATTGTTTCACTTCGTGATGGCCGAGAATTTAGTGCACGTATTATTGTAGGTGCTGGAGGTCATAGTGACCCCATACGTCGCAGTTACTGGGATGAAAAAAGTCTACAAATCCCTGTCAAATTTGTTCTTATGGATGGCGATTATGGAGGTGCAGTAGAACTTCATTTTGGTTCTATGGCACCAGGTGGATATGCTTGGATGTTCCCTAAAGAAGGTGGGGCGAATATTGGTGTTGGTATTCAGAGGAAATTTGCCAAGGGCCGCTCCTTGAACTCAATTACTAAGGAATTTATTGGTAAATATGGCGGAGTGGTCAATTTTAGTGGTGGTGGATCACTTCCAATGTCTGGAACAATAGATTGTTTTGTCAAGGGAAATCATCTACTTGTTGGAGATTCAGCCGGCATGGTCCTCCCATCTAATGGTGCAGGAATTACAATTGCAATGATTGGAGGTAGGATTGCTGGTCAAACCATAGTTTCTCACCTTCAAAATGGCACCTCTCTACATGAGTATGAATATGAATGGAAGAGACAAATGGGTTCAGTAATGCGAAATTCAAAATTATCATTCAAAGTAGGTAGTTGGATAATGAGACTTCCTGATTGGATCCTTAATCTCGCCTTCAATCCTCTAACCAAGCCATTTGTTTGGCGTTTTGTAACTTGTAGAAAACCATTTATCATTTTCTAAATTATGTATACAGAATATTCCTACCTCGATTGACGAATCCATCATAAAGAGGGTACATTATGCCAACATCATGAAGGCCATAGGCGAGATAGAAGAAAAACTGGCAAATAAGGCCGAACCAATCCTAGGATTCAAACCGTCTTCGAAAATCAAGAGAGGGCCGATTGGAATTATAATCAGCATAATTTGCATATTGATTGTTTTGATGGAATTCAATCGTTCTGGTGTAATATAGCCTA
>CESM01045455.1_pt1 | contig 11565 bp, 10 predicted proteins | sample 361421 | NCBI WGS metagenome assembly CESM01 (sample SAMEA2622219, study PRJEB7988) | marine metagenome | isolation source: saline water (ENVO:00002010), including | reverse complement strand
GGTAATCAAGGAATAAAAAATGTTAAATCAGTAATAAATCAAGCCGCAAAAGTTACAGGTCTATCAAAAAATAACTTTTTTATATCATCAACTGGACTAATCGGTGAACAATTAGATATCAAGAAAATTAATACAAAATTATCAAAACTTTTTAAGGATGCAAAACCAAATAAATCAGTAGATTTTGCTGAAGCAATAAGAACGACTGATAAATATATTAAAATTGAATCAACAAAAATTAAAATTGGCAATAAAACTGGCACTTTGTTAGGAATTGCGAAAGGTGCAGGTATGATTCATCCAAACATGGCAACCATGCTTTGTTATTTAATTACAGATATCAAAATTAATAAATCAACTTTTAAAAAATTTATTGATGATGCAACAAAAAATTCATTCAATTCAATAAGTGTAGATGGAGATACTTCAACCAACGATACGGTTTTAGGAGTATCAAACGGACTTGCTGGTAATCAGGAAATAAATCAGAAAAGCAAGAATGCAAAGAAAATATATAAAGAAATAGAAAAGATTTTTTATAACTTAGCAAAGAAAATAGTTGCAGATGGAGAGGGATCAACAAAAATTTGTAAAATAATTGTTAAAGGAACAAAAACTGAGAAAGATTCAAAGAAAATAGCTAATAAGATATCCACTTCGTTGCTTTTTAAGACAGCATTATTTGGTTCTGATCCAAATTGGGGAAGAATAATAGCTGCTGTTGGCTCTAGCGGAGTTAACTATGTTGATCAAACTAAGATTGATATATATATAAACAAAAAAAATCTAGTAAAAAATGGCTTAGGAAAAAAAATCAGTTCTTTTTTTAATAAGGCTATGAAAAAGAAAGAAATTGAAATTATTGTTGATTTAAAAATTGGCAAATCTTCATCTTTTGTTTTAACAAACGATCTTGGTCATGAGTATGTTGATATAAATTCTTTATACAGAACTTAAAGCTTATCTAATATTACTGATAAATTTTCAAAATATTTATAAAGAAAATTTAAAAAAAATAAACCTAATATTATTAAAAAAATTAATCTTAAATTCATACTTCTATCTGGGTGGATGACGGGATTTGAACCCGCGACCCTCGGAACCACAAACCGATGCTCTCCCCCTGAGCTACACCCACCATTTAAACGCGCCAAGAGGGATTCGAACCCCCGACCTACGGATTAGAAGTCCGTTGCTCTATCCAGCTGAGCTACTGGCGCTTCAATTATTCGAATGAAAAAACGAATAATCAAAGTAAATTACACTAGGTTTTGGTATTTGCAAACTATTTACTTGTCATAGATTGCTGGTTTTCCATCACTCATAAATAAAGATTTTATAATTATAAAAATTAATGCTACTAACGATATCTGCTCAACAACCATTGAGGAGAGTTTTAAATAGGCAAAATCGGCAGAAACAAATCTAACTAGCCAACTAGATAGAATATCTAATAAGCATGCTGAGAACGAAACTACAATTAACATTATTTTAAACCTCATAGATAAATCGCTAAACAACATTAAATGATTTAATGTCATCAGAATTATGCCCATAGCAAATAAATGAAAGTGTGTTTCCTCTACAATAGATCCATAACTCTTTGGCTGTCTAAAAGTTTCCGGATTACCCAAATAATAATTAATAACTTCTTGAACTGTAAATCCAATCTTCGTCATGAAAAGAAAATTGGTTACAATCAGGCCGACGAAAAAAATTAGTGAAAAAAGAATAATTAATTTTAAAGCTGAATTTTTATTAAGATCTTTGGTTACAAAAAAACGCATTAATGAACCTTACACATTTTTAATCGTAAATAAAAGAATAAAGTGTTGATATTCTCCTAATCGCTTTAGACGTCTCATTGTATGAAATTGTTGAGCCAGCGACTCTCATATTGCTTGATTTCATGGATATATTCTTACTAATTGAATTCCCTTCAAATAAAGAAAACCACTTCTTGTTCATTATATATTCATCAGGTTCATAAAATGCAAGAACCTCTGTTGATTTTAAAATACCTTTATTATCAAAGATTAAAAATAAAGTCTGAGTCCTGGATCTTAGCTTGTGAGTTACAATAAAAGCTGTTGCCTCCCTGCCACTGCCATTAGATGCTTCATAGTATGAAAATACCTGAGAGTTGAATCTTGATTTTGCTTGTTTTTGTAAATCTAAAACATTGTCTTTAGAGAGGTAAACTCTTTTTTTCTCAACTTTCATATTTGGAAAAGATGTCTCAAGTGCTTTATCTAGTGTCATAACGACTTTTGCTGTCGAACTGAAACTGAAACAAAGAAAAAATATAAAAAAAATGTTTTTCATAGTAGCTTATTCCCTAATATGCTTTATTATAGATTTAGTACCATCCAGAGGTTTACATCGTTGACCAGACGACAAAAGGGAAATGAGCTTCCTGGAAGTGTGGATGGTACTAAATCATCTTATGCGTATTATCTATCCTTTATATCCATACTTAGAATATATAACCTATACCTAGGTTAAATTGTCTTGTGTTATCATTTGCTCCAGGACTTGTATGTCTAAGAACATCAGCTTTGATAACAATGTTTGCAATTGGTTTAATTGTTAAACCATAGTTCCAATATTGATTGTCTTGATAATCTCTATTGGATGTAGCTGAAGAATCTGTTTTTTCATGAAAATCTAAATTTTCATATCTTAAGAAAGGTGCAATGTACCAAGTGCTTCCTACTAAATCACCAATATTTCTTGCAATTTCGTAGTAATAACCAACTTGTTTTTCACCAAACTTAGCATTAGCAGCAGCTCCACTATAGCTGTTAAATCTGTCTACATTATCAAATTCGTTTTGATGATAGAATAATGTAGTTTCAAAACCTGCAAGTTTACCTCTAAAAAATACTGATTTCATATGCACAGTTGTAAGCGCGTCATGAATATCATATGTTGTTGCAGCAGTTCCACTTGGTTGGATTTTACCTCTATAGTATGAAACACCTACTAGATGTTGCTCACCAAATAGATCTAAGTTGTAATGCAACGAACCTACTGTAGCAAACTCATTAGAAACAGAATTAGATCCTTTACTTCTAAAGTTTCTCATAGTGTTACCAGTTTTGCTTGAAGCTGTTCCTGGGTTTTTAAGAGAAGTAACGTAATAAAGTTTATATTCAAAATTACCCATTTCTCCAAATATTCCAGCACCATTTTCTCTAGTAGTTGAAGGAATCATTAAAGTTTCAACTTTAGGTCTATATGTTCCATGGAAAAGTGTTGGTTCATGAAGTTCATTAACCAAACCTTGAGGAAGCAATAATAAACCTGCTCTAAATCCTAAAGCACCATTAAATTGTGAAGGTGTATAGTCAATATAAGCAAATTCTAAGAATGATTCATCAGCATGTTCGAATTCTAATTCAGTATTTAATGACCATTCTTCATTATATTTATAGCCAAAATATAGAACACCTCTGTATGCATCAGTTTCATCTGTATTGTCTCCGCTGGTGTAGTTTTTATAAACGATTTCACCATAACCACCAATGGAAAGACCTGATGGTGTGTTATAAACTTTTGATGCAGCTGGACCAAAACCATATTGAGATCCAATTTCTCCACCAAAGACTCCACCATTCTTTAATCTATCAACTTCTTCAGAAAGAATATCAACTCTTTCTTCCACAGATAAAGAAGCCATGTCTTTAGATATACCATTATTTATTGGCATCAAAATTACAAAGAATACCAAAAATAATGAATAAAATAATTTTTGCATAACTACCTCCTAGATAATTATTTTAGATATCTTAGACATCCAATGTCTATAATATCCAGGTTAAATATAATTAATTTAAAATTAATATCAAATGTTTTTTTTAATTAAAAATTGACATATTAAATTGGTTGTTTAAATTAATGGACAATAGAGGTCGATAATATGGATAAATTCAAAATAAACCATTTAATTATATTTTTCTTTCTTCTTTTTTTACTTTCTCCTAAAGTAAGTTTGGCAGATTTTCAGCCTTTGAAATTGCAAATTGAGAAATTTCAAAATGTATTATCTGAATCTGACACAATTTCTAAAAGGGATGTTAAGAAAAATTTAAAACTTTTGATGAACAAGGCAAAATCTGTAGAGAGCAAGCTTGCAAAGGGTCACATTAATGATGATCTTAAATTTTTAATGAATAAATATGTATATAAAAACTCTAAAAATTCTGTTAAATCTTCTGAGCTTACCTACTGGATCGAGCACTTAGACGATGAGTTAAGAATGTTTAAAGAAGATATGGGTATTGATGGATAGATTATGATATTTGGCATTTCATTGCTAAATTATTATTTATGCTATTATTCTTTGAATACAAAATTAGTTAAGTAAGGTACAACAATTTTCTTTAAAATAGTTATTTTTTTATTTTTTGGTTTTATATCTAGTCCTTCTTTGGAAGCAAAAGTATTTGAAAGGAGTTTTGTTGCATGGGGGACGAATCTGGACTTTATAGTAGTCTCAGATAAAGAAGAAGAAACCATTAACAGAGCTATAAATGAAAGTGTAGAAAAAATTGCAGAATTAAATCTAATATTTAACAATTATAACCCTAAATCTGAGCTCTCTCTTTTTAATAAAACGAAGAAAAATATAGAATTCAAAACATCAGAACATTTTACTAAATTATTAAATTTATCAATCAAATATAATGAACTTACAAATGGCTATTTTGATATAACTATTGGTAATATTTCTTCAGAATTTAATTATGAGCAATCAGACAAAACATTATCTGATTTAGATGTAAGAAATAGAATAAAAAATTGCTCAGGAATTAACAAATTAAAATTAACAAATATTAAGAATAATCAAATTGCTAAAAGCACTGATTGTCTTATGCTTGATTTTGGTGGGATTGCTGAGGGATATGCAATTGATTTAATTTTAAAAATATTTAAATCATATAAGATCAAAAATGTATTGGTAAACTTTGGTGGAAACATATCAACATTGTCGACAACAAAAGATTGGTTTATTGAGGTTGAAGATTTAAGCCAACAAAAAAAAATTCTTCTTAACAACAAATCTATTTCAAGTTCCACTAAAAAATCAAAGAAAATAAAAATTGGTAAAAAAGATATAAGTCATATTTATAATTTTAAAGAAAAGATATTTGCAGATTATGAAGATATTACATTATCTGTGGTTTCTAAGGATCCTATATTCTGTGATGCTTTGTCTACATCTCTAATCGCAATGCCGATTAATGAAAGAAATATTTTCATAAAGAATAAAGAGATAGAAATTTTTATTTCGGGTAATTAAATATCGGGGTGAGAGGGCTCGAACCTCCGACCCCCTGTTCCCAAAACAGGTGCGCTACCAGCTGCGCTACACCCCGATAAACAATGGATTATACATTGTTAAAAGAAAACAACAAGATTCTAACCTAGGTAAAATTGTTTATTAAATGCGAAAATTTTAGAATATTCGTTCATATTATTAATCAGTTCACTATGGGTACCTGACTCAATTAATTTTCCATTTTTTAATACTATAATTCTATCCTTATCTCTGATAAGATTGAGCCTATGTGCAATAACCAAAGAAGTTTTTGCTTTAATGTTATTTAAATAAGTCTTAACATTTTTTTCTAAATCTAAATCTAAATTTGATGTTGCCTCATCTAAAATTATTACATGAAATGGCTTTTCTAGCATGTATTCAATATTCTTGATTTGTTTTTCACCGACAGATTTAACTTGGAAATTATTATTAGAATTTTGCTCATCAGGTGTAATATTAAAAAGCGGTGTATCTTGCATGACAACAGAAAAATTATCTCTAATTGAGTCAATATCAAATTCGTTTAAATTAACACCATCAATTAGAATTTCTCCCTTCTGTGGTTTATAAAATCCTAGTAATAGATTTAAAATTGTAGTTTTCCCAGAGCCAGTTGACCCAAGCAATAATATTGAATCACCATTATTAATCTCTAAGTTAAAATCACTTAAAACCCAATCCTCATCTTTATATGCAAAAAAAATATTTTTGAATACAATTTTCTTAAAATCAGAATTAAACTTTTTATCACCAAACTTATCCTTTTCAGTTGATATTATTTTATAAATATTTTCACTTGCTGCTAAGGCAGATTGCAATATATTGTATTTATCAGCTAAATCAAGAATTGGTCTAAATATCATTCGTAAAAAGAACAAAACAGCTAGCAACTCTCCTAGAGATAGCGTTCCCAATAAAACTTCCCTACCCCCAAACCAAACAATTACTGCTGTTGAGAATACAGACATAAATTCAATAAAAGGCCTGAATATTGCGAAAGTATACATTTGATCAAGGTTTGCCTGATAATTTTCATTGCTTAATTTTTCAAATCTTGAGAAATTATGATCTGACTTATTGTAAAGCTTAATTAAGGCTATGCCCCTTACTGACTCACTTATAAATGAATTAAGTTGTGAAATAGTTAATCTTAATTTTGTGTATACACGTCTCAATCTTTTTCTGTAAAGGAAGGCGAAGAATATAATGGCGAAGGTGATACAAATTATTATGAGAGACAAATCATAATTAAATGTAAACATGACATACATAACACCTACGATTACAAGAAAGTCTTTCAAAAATTGAACTAAAACATTTGTATAAAACTCATTGAGCGCATTTACATCATTTGTAACTCTAGTTGTAATTCTTCCTACACTTTGCTGATCAAAGAAAGACTGTGGCAGCTTCAAAACATGGTTAAAAATTTCATCTCTTATTTCTTTCATTATTTTCTGCCCAGAAATGTTTAATATATAGCTAAAAAGGGAGCTAAATAGAAAGACTCCAAGTATATAAAAGAATACTTTTATCGAGGTTTCTTTTATTTGTGATTTAGTTGCTACTCCAGAAATGATGCTATCCACTATTTCCTTCAGCTTTAGAGGTATTAAAAGTTCAAAATAAGCGACTATAGCCATAGCAACAAAAGCAATCAAGAGCCAAGAAACATATGGCTTAGAGAATTTAACTAACCATTTCAAAATATTTGAATCATTTATTTCATTATTTCGCATCTAAGGCACCTGGTAATATTCTTTGAATAGCAAGTAAATCTTTAAACAGACCATCTTGTTTCTCTAGTGATTTTGATGATCCTCTTTGTACAATTTCACCTGAATCCAATACAATAATTTCATCAAATAAAAAAATAGTTGATACTCTTGAAGAAATGACAATTAAGAATTTCTCCTTAAATGCATCTTTTATGTTTCTAAGAATCTGAAGTTCTGTATCCACATCTAATGATGACAATGTATCGTCTAATACAATCATTTCAGGATTTTGGTAAATAGCCCTTGCTATTGAGACCCTTTGTCGTTGACCTCCAGACAAACTTACCCCTCTTTCTCCAACTATTTCATTGAGGCCACTCTTCATTTTTTCTAAATCGTTAATAAAACCAGAAATTCTAAGACACTCAATAATTTTATTCTTATCTGGATTTTCCTCAAAAAATGAAACATTTTCTGCCAAAGTTCCAGAAAAAATAACAGGATTTTGGGGCACATATACGATCTTCTTTCTTATTGAATTTTTATCAATATTGTTAATAGGAATATTATTAATGTTGATATTATTAGATTGGGAATATTTAAGTAATAAATTAATTAAGGTTGTTTTTCCTGCCCCTGTTCTTCCGGTAATACCAAGAGACGAGCCTCTCTTTATATTAAAATTAATGTTTGAAAGAATATTATTATTTTCCTGAATAAAACTTACATTATCAAAAGAAATTTTATCAATCTCCTCAATTTTAACCAACTCTGTCTCATCAGCTTCAGTCTCTTGAGTCATTATTTTATCAACTCTTGAAAGACAAGCATTTCCCCTTTTTAGCCAATCAACAGCTAATCCCATTGCGACAACTGGCCAACTTAACATTGTTAGATAAACCATTAAGGCTGAAAAATCACCGATTGATAATTTTCCCTCTAGAACCATGTTGCTTCCAAAAAATATGAATACAAAAATAGATAATCCAGATAGAAAAGTTATTAATGGCTGATATCCAGCCCATATTTTTATTAGATTAATATTCATACTTTCATAATGGATACTTTTCTTCTTAAAAAGATTTGACTGCTCATTTTGATTGTTTAAAGATTTTATCACTCTAATTGAGTAGATTATTCTCCTGGCCTCTTCGGTTAAATTAGAGAATGAATTTTGGACATTAGTAAAAAGTCTCTCGATAATGTCACCATATTTAAGTATTAATAGACTCATAATAATAAAAGGTCCTGAGGCATATAATGTAAAAATTGGCGATATCAAAAACATTGATATAAAAATAAATGTTAACAAGACTATTCCATCGTAAGCCACCACAATACCAAAGCCACAAGCCATTTTAATTGTTTCAATATCATTAACACCTCTCGCCATTAGATCCCCAGGCGAGTGATTTTGAAAAGAGTTTACATTCAGATTCTGAACTCTTGAAAAATAATTATCTCTAAGATTTTTTTCTATTTTTCGAGATGTACCAAGAAGAAAAAATCTCCAAACAAATCTGAAAATAGCCATAACAATTCCACAGATAATTAAATAGAAAGCATATTTATTTAAATCACTTAAGACATAACTATTGGTTTGAGAGGATGCCAAAATATCAATTACTTTCCCTACTAAAATTGGCACAAGTAATTGCATCATATCAACCATAGTTAACCCCACAATACCAAAAAAAATATTTTTTTTGTGAGAAGTAAGTAATGAATACAATGTTTTTCTTTTCATAATATTTATAATTAAAAAATGTGTAGTCACTTTCATTATAAATGAAATTATTGACAAAAAAGAAAATAAGGGTTTAACTACGACAATGGATTTAGGACTTGCACTTCCAATTATTGCAAACATAGAAGTTAAAGACCAATTAAAGATTGCTATTAAAGCGGAAGAATTAGGTTTTAGTTCTGTATGGGCTAGCGACCATATAATAATTCCTTCACAATGGAAGGGCAGATTTTCTGATATTTTTCCAGATCCATTTGTAATGCTTACAGCAATTTCTCAGAATACATCTAAGATAACTATTGGAACAAGTGCTATCATACTTCCTTATCGTAATCCAATCATAGTAGCTAAAATGCTTTCTACACTTGACCATTTTTGTAATGGAAGATTGATATGCACTATTGCACCTGGCTGGATGAAAGAAGAATTTAACATTTTAGGCGTTAATTATGAGAAAAGAATGGAGAAGACAAAAGAGTTTGCTCAAGTAATAAAATCATTATGGGAAAATGATCCATCATCCTTTAAAGGTGAATACTATAACTTTGAAAATGTATCATTCCACCCCAAACCATATCAAAAAAAATTAGAAATATGGATGGGTGGTAATGCTGATGCCGCTATTGAAAGAGCTATAGATTATGCTGATGGCTGGCAACCTATTTGGTTCAGCCCTGATGAATTAGCAAAAAAAATTCAATATCTAGAGTCTTATTCACAATCCAAAGGTACTAATATAGAAAATTATAATATTTCTCTTCGAAATAGAGTTTTAATAACTGATGAAAACAAAATGGGTGATAATCCAGAGACTGCTCTTATTGGAACAAAAAATGAAGTCTTTGATAAGATTAAAGCTTATAAGAATTTAAAGATTAAAGAAGTTGTACTCGATTTTATATCTCCTAATTCAGAAGAAATAATTGAGACAATGGAAACAATAGGGAAAGAATTAATACCTGAACTTTAAGAAGTTAATCTTTGAACTACCCCTGTCCAATATTTATGCCAATATGAATCTTCAACCTGTGCCTTTAATTCTTTTTTAGCATAAGTTATCGCATCATCTTTTCCCTGAGTAAAGAGAACTAGCTGCTCGGCAGCAGAATCCAATTCATCCTCAGTAATTTCAATGGAATCCAATACAGAACTAACAAAACGGCCCATTTGAATTAGTGAATCATTTAAATCTGTTTTCTTTTTGTCTATATCATCAGATAACGTATCTAGATCGTTTCCTAGAATTTCTTTGGCTTTAGAAACTCTTGTTAAATAATCATCAACTGACTGAAGACTCCTCATAGAATTTTGTAGCTCTTTTATTAAAGTAGTCAATTGTCTTGAATCAGATACATTTTCTTGTGAAATTTTTGCCTTAGTTAAATCACCCATTATTAGCTCCTACAAATTTATAAATTATTATACCAGGCTTATTTTCTATGTATTCGAGAAAATCCTCGTCAACCACTTTTCTGTATTTCTTCTTACTAGAGGCATGTCTGAACTTCAACTCATTTTCATTGATTATTAAGAAGCCAACATGAGATACATCTAAACCTTGACTACTAGATAATATGCCTACAACATAAATCTTTTCATTTAATTTAGTATAATCCCTATCGTATACATCTTCATAATAAATCATTTTATTTTCTAAAGGTATTCCATCTAAATATTTTTTATTGATATCTTTCTTGTTTAAAATTTTATTTATTTTTTTGTCATTTGAAACTCTTTTCAGATTATTATCATCAGCCCAATTTGTAAAAAAATGATTTCTTTTAGAAAAACTAATAACATTATCTTCATATCTTAATGATATTAAGTTACGTCTAAAATCTTTTTGGGAACTTGAAAGGGCAAGAGCATAAACATATTCTACATAAGTAAAACAATCCAGATTTTCCAAATCAATTGTTAATTTCTCATCAATACTTGCAGAACCAATTAGAACATTCTCTTTGTAGTTTTTATTCAATAAAAGTGCACTGTATGAAACAAGCTTTTCTTCAAGAGTAAGATTTTGGTACTTAATAACTAGATTATCAATTTGACCAAAATTTATAGAGAAAGAAGTGAGTGTTAGAAAGAAAAAAATAATGCTAACTAGATGCAATTTTTTTTCTTTTATCAATTTCATCAATAGCTTTCTGAACTCCCTTATTTGTTAAATTTTTACTATTAGAGAATTGAACTGCAAGATTAATCATAGTGTCAATATCTGCACCGTTAAAATCTTTTAATTTAATCTTAGAAATATCTTGTATGGTTACACCTTTTGATTTAATTTTTAAATCTAAAATCTCTTTTATTTCCTTGCTATTGGGAGAAACAGTTTCAAGTAAAAGGTCAAACCTACCTGATCTCAATAATGAACTATCTATATTTTCTATTCTATTTGTTGCAGCAAGTACTACGACATTATTAAGCTCAGAGAAACCGTCAAGCTCAAGAAGCAACTGGCTCATGATTCTTGAGGAAACAGAGTTTGACGACTCTTCGGATTTATTTTTTGAACATAACGAATCAATCTCATCAAAAAATAAAATAGCTGGAGCAACTTGTCTAGCCTTATCAAAAAAATTTTTTATCATTTGCTCAGATTCACCTAAGTATTTGGATAATAATTCGGGCCCTTTAATGGATATAAAGTTCATTCCACTACTATTAGCAAGTGCTTTTGCAATCATTGTCTTGCCTGACCCTGGTGGTCCATAAAGCATTACACCCTTAGGAAGCTTGAACTCCCCCTCTTCTTTTAATGGAGACAAAAT
>CESM01093220.1_pt1 | contig 11581 bp, 11 predicted proteins | sample 361421 | NCBI WGS metagenome assembly CESM01 (sample SAMEA2622219, study PRJEB7988) | marine metagenome | isolation source: saline water (ENVO:00002010), including | reverse complement strand
CATCACGTTCACCTCCTCCTGTTTGCATCAAGATTTGAGTCACGATTGCTGTGAATACACCAATTCCCACAATCAAACGGATATGGTGTCTACGAACTAATTCGAATCCGTTCATGCTCTTCCCTCTAGATTCTTCAATGCCTTTAGGGCCTCCTCATCAAATTGAGATGCAGCACGTTGAATTGCCTCATCTAGAGTAAACCATTCCCCCTCCTCAATTTCATCAGGTTTCGGTTTAAGCTCAGGTCGTTGGTTGAGATCAACAAGGTATGTGAAGGAGACATATTGGATTCCCTCGCTACTGAAGATCCGTTCCTGGATGTGACAAAAGTCGTCTCCAGGTAATGCATCTCCTGATTCACCCATTGGATCTGCAATCGAGATATCGATTCCCATCTCCTCGTAAGCTTCTCGAATTGCTCCGTTTCTTGGATGTTCAGCATAATCTAGGTAGCCACCAGGTAGAGTCCAGAATCCTGTGAAGTGCCCCCGAAGCACTTTCCCAAGGAGTACATGGCCCTCTGGGTCCCGGATAATGACTTTGGCAACCAATCGGTGAATCGTTCTGTAGACGGATTCTCTAGCCAATGGATGTACAGCTGAATCTGAGATTACATGGTCTTTCCATGCCCAGTTTGCAGGCCATTCAATACGGGGTGTTCCATATTTGACGACATGGATTGTTTTTCCATCGTCCATTCGATTGGTTCGCTTCACATCCCATTCAAATCCCATATCTCGGACTTCATCTTCTGATGGAAGACGAAGTAGCCAACCATTGGGGCCAGTTTCTGTTCTACCTGGTAATGGAATCTGAGGTCCTTGTCCGTGCTCATCTACGAGGAGAATCTTCCCGTCGTGTTCGAGATGGAGGTAAACCTCGCCATCCATGATACTGGGCAGTGGCGCTCAGTCATCAACCCGACGATTAATTCAACGTTCCAAATTGGTCTGGTGCCTACAAAAGGTCACTTACAGCCTCTCGTTCTCCGAGGAGTGCCGCTACATTTTCATCGATTTTCGCCTGTGCGAATGTGTCAACAGTGAGGCCTTCCACTACAGTTACCTCTCCACCTTCACATCGACATGGGAAACTAAAGACAATCCCTTCAGGTACTCCATACCAACCTTCTGAAGGAAGTGCGACAGAAACGATTCGCCCGGCAGATCCTTGCCACCAATCGCGCATATGGTCCACAGCAGCCGAAGCAGCAGATGCAGCGGAAGATGCACCACGAGCCATGATAATCGCCTTTCCACGTGTCGAGACAGTATTGAGGAATTCACCTTGAAGCCATTCTTCATCGAATACTTCAGTTGCTGATTGGCCACCAACTGTCGCCATCGAGGGGTCAGGGTACATCGTATTGGCATGATTTCCCCAAATGAATACGTCTTGAACTTCTGAGGCTGGAACACCAGCACGTTCTGCCATTTGTCCCACCGCGCGATTTTGATCGAGGCGAGTCATGGCTGTGAACTGTTGAGGAGGGATGCTTGGTGCATTTGCAGAAGCGATTAGTGCATTGGTATTACACGGGTTGCCAACAGTAATCACCTTCACTTTGCGAGAAGCTACAGCATCAATTGCCTTGCCTTGACCTACGAAGATAGGTCCATTGGCAGCGACAAGATCGGATCGATCCATATCCTTAGTTCTCGGACGTGATCCAACAAGGAAGATTGCATCAGCTTCGTTGAATGCAACTTCTGCGTTATCCGTACCTACGATGTCGTGCACTAGTGGGAATGCAGAGTCCCTTAGTTCCATGATTACGCCCTCGAGGCGCTGCATTCCAGGGGGTATCTCCAGTAACTGAAGAATTACTGGCTGATTAGATCCAAAGCAATCACCACTTGCGATTCGCCACAATAAGGCGTATCCAATATTTCCTGCCGCTCCAGTAACGGCAACTCGTATGGGAGCTTGAGTTGTCATGCCCGCGAATGCTGAGGTTCCGTCTATGACGATTGCCCCATCATAATGCGGATTATTGAAAGGGCTCTGGGTATCAGGAGGAATGTGGAGATCGGTCCGAAAAAGCCGATATGGGCATTATTACTCCTAATTCCTGCTCCATCAATAGGTGTCCTTGCAAATGGAGTCCTTGCAGAATCTGATATTGCCGTATATGCTCTGATTGGACTTGTCATCTGGATGATTTGCAAGGTATGGATTGTAGCATTCCCTGCATTCTGGCATCGTCGATTGGACCAGGGTAAATTTGGATTTTCATATCTTGCTGAGGGTTCAGGCCTACGGCCATGGTTGGAAGGGATTCTACTTGGAGGGGCACTTTCAGCAATACTCTTCGTAACCTTCCTTGCAGCACGGCCTCATATCAATCTCGCAGATATTGGTGCATCTATTCGAGCAGTAGGTCTCGATTCGTGGCCTAAAGTGATTGCAGCCATCCTGTTCTGGGTCTTCATCAATAGCGTTGTTGAGGAGTATGTATATCGTTGGTTTATCACAAATCAGGCTGCTTCAATCATAGGAGATTATCCAATTCGCGTCGGGTCGATTTCAGTTGCTGCGTTCACACTTCATCATTTTGTGGCAGTGGCCCTCGTTGCTCCATCATTGTGGATAGCCTTGCTTGCTGCCGCTGCAGTCGCTGTAGGGGGTGCGGCCTTTTCCTTCCTTTATCATCGTCACAGTTCCATTTGGCCAGCATGGGCGTGTCACGCGATTCTCGATGTGGTGGTCTTTGGGGGCGTTGCATGGATTGCTCTTGTCGCGACATGAGCCAAGAATTCTGAATACATAGGGTTCAAATGCCGGTTTCAGATGGCTGCAAATATTCCGATTGGGAAGTGTTGATGATGGATTTTGTTGTGCTGTTGAAGCAGGTTCCCAAGCCGAAAGAGATGCGTGTAACCGCTGAAGGCACATTGGATCGTGCATCCGCTCCAAGTCAGATCAATCAGGACTGTCAGCATGCTCTTGAGATGGCTCTCTCGATGAAGGACGCCTATGGTGGCCGCGTAGTGGTCGTCTCTATGGGTCCTCCGAATTTCCAGATGTCTCACATTACCGCGATGGAGCGCGGAGTGGATGAAACAGTCCTTCTCTCTGATCGAAAGCTCGGTGGTTCTGATACCTGGGCTACAGGCTATGCTCTTTCTGGAACGCTCAAGCATATTGGTTACGGATCAGAGCGTAATGATTGGCTTGTCATGGGTGGCCGTCAGACTACCGACGGAGATACTGCACACGTACCAAGTCAAGTCGCAGAAAACCTTGGCATACCTCAGGTAACTCTTGTAGAGACCTGTGAGATTGTGGATGGTTCGGCAAAGGTTCGTCGAATCGTCGAAGGTGGTAGTATGGATCTCAGTATGCCGCTACCTTGTATGCTTTCCATTGCACCGACCGCCGCTCCTCTTCGTGGCCGTAACATGAAGGCAGCAGTTGCAGTCAAGAAGCATGTCACAAAAGACCAACGTGGTAAGGACACATTCAAGGACGGTGCGCCAATATTCCGACTTCTTTCAGCCGATGATGTTGAACTCGAAGGCACGAAAATCGGTCTTGCTGGATCTCCAACGATAGTTGCTGCTGCTCCAAGGGTAGAGAAAGCCTCTCGTGATCTTCAGTTAACCGATTCTGATGGCCTAATTGGCGTCGTGGAGGGATGGCAATGAGTGACTGGCCAGAGGACGCAACTGTTCAGAGGTTCAGTGATGCTACTTCGTCAGAAGGAGTCATGGTCTTCGCCGAGATGGTGGATGGCCACCTTCTCAATGTTGGCCGAGAACTAATGGGGCCAGGGCGCGAGATGGCTGATCATCTAGGCGTAACCCTCTCTGCTATTCTCATCCACCATTCAGTAGGTGATGCTCCACAGGATCTCATATCCCTTGGAGCTGACAAGGTGATTGTGGTTGAAGATGCTCGATTAGAGCATTACACGACCCTCCCATATGCGCGTGCTCTGTCTGATTATCTGACAAATGTACATCGTCCTGAGATTCTCCTCATGGGTGCTACAACGACTGGTCGCGATCTTGCCCCACGGGTTGCAAGTCGTGTCGATGCAGGTGTTACTGCTGATTGCACGAAACTAAGTGTCGGTCCATTCTACCACCGCAAGACAAAATCAGTCACAACACACATGCTCGAAGCTCATCGACCATCCTTCGGCGAATCGAAGTTAGCCTGTATCATGTCTAACCCTGAACAGTTGTGGGCTCCTGCAATGGCAACAGCCCGTCCAGGTATTTTCGTTGCTCCTGCGTCCGATTCCTCAAGAACTGGTGATGTTGAGGCCTTTTCTCCGGATTGGCAGGATGGAGATTTCTCTGTTGAAGTGATGGATGTCCGGAGGGGCGGAGGCGAACGCGTTGATTTAGGGCATTGCAAGATTGTTGTCGCCGGTGGGATTCCATGTGGACAGACTGGATTCCGCGAAATTCATGATCTTGTTGATGCTCTCAAGGCACAGGGATTGGATGCAGAATGGGGGGCGAGTCGAGCTGCTGTTGATGCAGGTCATGCGCCAAGCACGCGTCAGATTGGTCAGACAGGTCAGAGTATCCGCCCTCCAGTTTACATCGCTGTTGCAATTAGTGGTGCACCTCAACACACTGCCGGGATGAAGGATAGTGAACGGATTGTTGCAGTAAATACGGATGAATCATGCACCATGGTTCAGTCTGCAGATGCAGCCATCATTGGGGACTACCGCGAAGTCGTTCCTCAACTTACTGAGAAGGTAAAATCAGGGTTCACTTTTGGCCTCTGAGCAGTTAGTTCAGGAGATGTCCCCTGACTAAATCACCGAGATGTTCAATTGATTATACCCCTCAGCGAACTATATGCGTCAGCATGAGGTTGGGATGATTTTCCTCATCCTTTCGATTGTTGCGCTACCCGGTTGTCTTAATTTGAATCCAGATCAAATCGATGATTCGGTAGAAGATGCCTACCAATACCTAGAGATTACACCCTGTAATGGATTGGTTATACTCTGCCACAGAACATATGACCAAGTCACATTCCCTGAAACTCATAACTCATTCTCAACCCATGAAGATAATATCTACTATCCGGCCAGTAACCATCAGACGGGATTTGAGGCACAATGGAATGCTGGAATTAGAGCGTTCATGCTTGACACTCATTATTTGACAACTGTAGACCAAAGCGCATCACAAGTTAGGCTCTGTCACGGAGATCCAGATAGAGGTTTCAGTCCATGCACCTATGGCGCTGTCGATCCTTGGAATTGGTTGAACAAATTAGAATCAGAAATGGAAAGTGAAGACCATGACATTGTGACTTTACTAATTGAAAATCACGTTGAAGGCGACCACCTGAAAGAAATTTTTGATGACGTTGGCCTTACAGAACAGATGTATATTCACAAAATGAACACAGAATGGCCCACATTGAATGAGATGATAAATATGCAGAAAAGATTGGTTGTATTTTGGGAGCAATCTGATGATTCAGCGCATCCATACTTCCATGATTTCTTGGCTCATGGTTGGACGACTAGTTATGGAGATGACGATACTTCCTCGATGGATTGTGACTCATTACGTGGAGATTCTAATCAACCAGTATTTCACATGAATAATTGGCTAAACAATCAGGTTGGGCTATCGGACCCTACAAGATCTAGTGAAGTAAACAATGTTGATTTCATAGTCGAGAGGGCCAACGAATGTATAGAAGGTCATGGGAAAAGACCCACCTTCATAGCCGTTGATTGGTGGGAAGACGGTGATGTTGTAGAAGCCGCTAAGCAGGTTAACTTGTTACATTTAGATACCGATTATCCGTTGTAGGCCATATTTTTCGACCAACGGCTTAGACAAGGTAACTATTCGCTAACGACTTGAGAAGCCCAATAATAATCGTCAAATCTTGGGCTAGTGCACCAGCTTGGCATGTTCCCGGATTCTGAATTGTAAGCACTCATGCGCTCATTCTCCCAAGCCACGTACGCAGAATCGTTCCACAATGCATCCCATTCAATATGGACATATGATCCGTTTTCATCGTAAGCTTGGACGCTAAGGTTGTAGGCATATGATGGAGTGAAAGCCTCACTCTGAACGTACACAAAACAAAGACTGAGGTCAGGATCATTCTGCATTGGGTCGATACGCTCTATCCATATCACCCGGTTTGAGACGGTCATATTCATGCAATCTGATTCGGTATCAACTGTGAAACAGAGTTCTCCGTTTTCTAACGTGATATTTCCATTTGCTTCTGCTACCATAGCTCCGTAATCCCTCACACACCAAGGGTCGCTCCAATTACCTATCCAGTCGTTGTGACCTGTGGTGCAGTTGTTTTCATTTTGTGTCCTGTGAATAGCGGAATAGTTCTCGATTGGATTGATTAGAAGGCCGTTAATTGATGAATTATCTAGGAAACCGGCGTAAGTTACGTTGCTAGCGCCTCCTCCGGTAGTTGAAGTATTTGTGGTGACATCATCGACTGGAGAGGGTTCAACGACAATCGAATTATCACTGATTCCAGTCGTATCGTTCTCTTCTGAGATGTCACTATTCTGGCTGACACATCCTGCTAGGGGTATGAGAGTCATGAGGAAACAAAGGGCGATAGCAGCAAAGTATCGAGTCATACTCTAGGCACATAGTTCAAGCAAATGAACGTAATGTTAGGGGTAATATTTCCTCTTTTTCAGTATCAATCAACACAATGGCCCATCAATGCGGCTTTCATAGCCAAATGAATGTGAACTTGGTCTATCATTCCAGGAACTCCTGCTGCGTAATATCCGTAGGTATCGAATCCCTCGCCTACGCTCTGATCTATAATTTGTGAACAATCTCCTTGGAAAAATACTGGAACGGGCCGATTTGTATGGCTCTGGCCACCATATGGATCTGATTTACTAGGGCCCCAAAAATGCCCCATGTCCTCCACATTACCTCCAAGTGTGAGATTCAAAGCGTTGTCGTTTCGAATCAATTCTGGGAAACTATCAGTTAGCGTCAGATAATGGTCATGATCTGCTGTGATTACTAACATATTTCGTTCCCATCCTCCATTCTTCTCAATCCAATCAACAACGGTAGCGACTGCCTTGTCAAAATCGATGACCGAGCCGATTAAAGCATCCAAATTGTTGGAATGGGCGGCCCAATCAATGTCGCCAGATTCAATCGTTAGGAAAAATCCCTGCTCATCATCTCCACAGGCCTCTAGCATACTTGCTGACATTTCAGCAAGTGTTGGATTTTCATCACGTTCTTTTAGGATATATTCCTCTTTTGTAAGTGGCCCGTAATCTCTAGAAATATCGGATGGGGGGCCATTTTTGAGATTGAGTCCCCATCCTGTTTGATCATAAGAGCCATTGGCGCCTGAATATGGGAGATTGGCTTGTCCTATACCTCCATACAATCCCAATATTTTCCCATCTGATGCACTATCATATGCTGATGTTGCAGAATGAAGGGCATCTGCAGAATTTGGACTATTGAGGAGTAGAGTATTGTTGGAATTAGATGTAAATTGATCGAGATATGATGAAGGTACATAGAAATCGTTAACATGGGAATTTGGGTTTCCAGTTCCTAACAATATATTGATTCCATCTGAATTATCATACCAAGAGAGTACATCATCACCATCCATTGAATTAGAAATAGACCCATCATGGAAACGATATCGACTGTTTATTTTCGCGAATGCTGAGGCAGGGGTTGCATGTGTAATTGGTACATTGGAACTAATCCCTACGCACATCCCCTCATCTGAAGCAATATCTCCTAAACTCGGGTTAGCTCGTTCATTCAGATCAACTCCCACTGCATTGTAGAATGTCTTGACGCCAGTCATCAGCGTAGTTGCAGTTTGAGCACTATCGGGATAATCATAGGTAATATACAGTGGATCGAAAGAAGTAGAGTCATCGTTGTGATAGTATCTTGAATCCCAAGGAGCAGCTCCTCCGAGATTGGGGTCGTATCGAACTAAGTTTTCCCTTGGATCGAACTCAATATCTCGATAGTCTTCACTTGCAGTGGGTGTATTGCTTCCAGTATCAACACGTAGGCTATTCTTTTTGGAACCATCAACAGTTGTTGAATAGGTTGTAGCAATTTGAAAACCAGATAATTCTTGCATTGTAAGGCCATTTCCTTTACCTGAGGTGTAGAAATCTGTTAGTAAATTCCCCTGGATACCCGAGTTAATTTGGCTGTAAATTGCTGCGGCTCGCACCATTTCCCACCCCATGCCATCACCAATCATCAGGATGACATTCATGCTGAGGTCACAACTTCCATCATCTTCAGTAGCATTCGCGATGAAATTACGCGCTTGAGGATTGGTACAACCCGTTAGCACGTTGTTATCGTCCTGATTCTCTTCTATTACCTGATAGCATGAACCATCATCATTGGTTGCATTAGGATTGTAATTGAGCGCAGTAGAATCGCTGCACCCATAGATTTCAGATTCTTGATTTACATCTTCACTTAGGCATCCAATGGATGAGGACACCATCACAATAACGACCAGTATTGCAACAGTTCTCTGCATTAATTACGCGTCTAACCTGAATAGGGATAATCATTCGGATTGTGGAATCGTCCTCATTGAGCCATCGGAACTAGGCCGATTCAAGACATACGTTCTAACTGCCAATCAGTAAGATTCTCAAGAATTGCTCTAGCCTCGGATTTTTTGAGATTTGCGAGGTGCACATGGGCGGTAGCATGGTGCTCCATAGCACGTGTCCTCCCATAATCGATTGAGCCAACCGATTCCATTTCCTTAATTGCCTTCGAGAGTAAGTCCTTGCCAGATTCTCCCTTTCCAAATATTGCGTGGAAGGTAGGGAGGGATGCAGGATCTTGCTTGAGAGCATGAATCGCCATTAGTGTCCGCTTCCCCTCCAATACGTCACTTCCAGCGGGTTTACCAAGTGTCTCAGTATCGCCAGTAATGTCGATTATATCATCCATCAACTGGAAGCAGAGTCCAGTCTCTAGGCCCCACTTTCGACAAGCCTCCTGAATCTCGGTAGAGGCGCCCGCGAGCATAGCTCCTGTCAAAGCACAGGTCTCAAACATGGCTGCCGTCTTTCCACCAATCATCCGAAGGTATTCTTCCTCGGATACCTGGTCCTCTCGCTTCTCAAAATCCATGTCCATTTGTTGTCCTTCTGAGACATTTCGTACCATGCGTCCAATCACCCGTACTAGATCTCGCATCATCTCGCCACGGATGTCCTTGGATTCTGCAATCATTTCGAAGGCGAGGGCAAGCATTGCGTCACCCGCATTGATTGCCGTAGGCATATCGTAGGCGATATGGACTGCGGGGCGCCCTCGTCGAATAGGGTCATTGTCCATTATATCGTCATGGACGAGTGTGAAGTTGTGAATGATTTCAATGGCGGCTCCAAGGTCGTGATGTCCTGCGTGGTGATGCCCTACAGCCTCGCCGACAAGGCTTGGAAGAACAGCACGAAGCCGCTTACCTCCACCCTCGATGAGGTGCATCATAGCGCCTGCGAGGCGTGGCTCAGTACTCTTTTCGATGGCTCGAGCGATACATTGCTCTGCTGCAACCCGATGCCTCTCCATCATTGAGAGTCCTGCACGATCTGGCCTTTCTTGTATGAATCGATGGATGATTCCATCGACATGTTTCGACATATCGTCTATATCATTCCACCATTCTTTCAGTAGATTGATTCGAATCAGATCAAACCAAGGCGCTATTACCAATTCACCATTATTGTGGGCTTTGACCATGTCTTCAAGTTCGTTTTGAGTTACCCAACGACATTCATCGATTTCGTTCGGATTAGGATTCGCTTCGACATTTGCTCGAGTCACGAGAATATGGTCGATTTCGTGTTCAACCCAAACCTCGTTCATTCGTGCTTCGTACTCCATACGGGTGACAAATTGAAGAGATTCCTGCGGTATAGATCCCATGGGAATCCCTAATTCCTGTTCCATCTTTCTTACTGCAGCGTTTCTGACACCTGAGGCATCATCTGTCTCACGTTCGCCTTCGATATCTAGAGGATGGCTACAGCAAGAATTCGCCCAGACGCCAGGAAAGGTAATTTTGTCATTGGCTCTTTTTTGGAGGAGGAGGCGGTTTTGGTCATCAAAAATCAGAACCGAGAATGCGCGATGACGCAAGCCTGCGCCTCGGTGACAATCCAACTTGCTAGCTGATCCGATGGGCATGTCTCCCTCATCTACGAGTATGCACATCTCATCCATCATGTCGGCTTGTTCAGGGTCTTCACCCTCAAGCACGTCACCAGCCATCTCGTCACCCTCTTTTTTGTCTGCGTTGTTCCCGGGTTATAATCGAACGGGAGATTTGAGGATGCGTGTGCCGATTGTCTCAACCCCATTGCATGCATCAACAATGCGGGAGGAGTATCGTCCATCGACAAACCAAACCTGAGGTACAATTTCTGCGATACTTGCAGCGCGCAGTGCCTTGTAGTCGATACCTCCTGTGACATCGATTTCTGATTCGTGGCGTCCTCCAAAGCCGATAGATGAATCCCAAGTGTTGAGTAACGTGGCATCAGGGTGGTCGGGTGGATGTGTAAGAATTCCATCACAATCGGCGAGACAGAAAATACAGGATTCAACTCCTTCCCATTCTGTCGCAATACGGGACATGAGGTCATCTCCGGAAAGAATCCCGAACCCTTTGTCTCTAACATCGACGACATCTCCGTGCGTGATGGTTACAGGCGCCTTGCCAAGGAAGTCGAGATTACCTGTGAATTCAGCACCCGTACCGTGTGCCCATTGGTGCGGGTGATGTGTAATCGCTTTGATTCCATGATCGGACAAAGATTCTGTTACTAGTTCGTTGAGTGCCATCATATCTTTTTGGACAGCATAAACTGCCTCTTTCTGGTTTGAAATCCCGTCTTCTTCTCCAAGATCAGCATTGATTTCCCCTTCGTTCAATCGCCATCGCTTTGCCTTCGCATGTCCGAAGGAACCGGCCCCGTGGACGAGCGCAATCTGCCAACCTTGGTTAACAAGCTGGGCAATTGCTTCTGTCGAAATTAGAATTGAATCATGGTCGGGTTCACAAAGGCCATTTTTCACAGTGATGAGGCCTCCGCCGAGTTTGATGACGGCTCGTCGTCTCTCGACCATGGCCTTCCCAGGGATTTCTCATTGATGATGGTGCGCACACAGATTCATCCGTTCCACAGTATTCGGCAGGGCATGGCGCCTACCATCGACGAGTTCCGACGATACCTGCAGGCGCGTAGAAATGATCTCGATGCAATCGCTGATCCCGATGAACGGGAGCGCGTTCGAGTGCGAATAGATGCAGCACTACAAGAGGCATTAGACTTCTCAGCAGCAGTAGAAATCAGGGAGGAGCTCAAGAGTCGAGTATTCGAAGAAGTTGATTCTTCAGCACGCCTAATTGAAGCCGCTGAATCGAGACCTATTGAGCGTGTAGACGGTGATGGATGCTCTAAGTGCGATGCTCCGTTAGAGGCTGACATTGAGTTCTGTCCAGCCTGTGGTCACAGGCCTTGAGGATCATTCCTCTTCGTCCCATTGAGCTACGTGGTGAGCCAAA
>CESM01016459.1_pt1 | contig 11582 bp, 21 predicted proteins | sample 361421 | NCBI WGS metagenome assembly CESM01 (sample SAMEA2622219, study PRJEB7988) | marine metagenome | isolation source: saline water (ENVO:00002010), including | reverse complement strand
TTGATATTGATCATAATCTGGATAATTCAAGTAATCTTCTACTGTGCCTGTTATTGGCACACTTTCGCCTAGTTGTCTGTCGATATATTTGTTACCCTTGTTTAATTCTTTTGCACCTTTTTGTAGCATCTTGAATCTATTTGGATGATCATGTTTCCATTTGTTTATATCAAACCATGTGTTTTTACTTAATTTACTCCAAGCACCACAATGTCCAAAACTAATCTTACTGCTGTAATTTGTAAGATAACTTGCAACCATATGTCTGTATGTCATATATCTCAAATTGCCGCACCAAAAATTATGTGTTATAGAATCTGCACTAATTTTATTTTCTGCAACTTTATACTTTGATAATTGTCCTACTATGCTTTGTAAAAATATATCTTTGTAAACAATGTTCAATTTAGGATAGGCTTTTTTGTATACATCAAATACATCCTTTGCGCCTATACACAATGTTACATTGGTTAATTTATTTCTTTGTATGAAACGTTCAACCCCAGATAATTCAAAACAGTGTGTTTTGTCATTTTGTTCATGCTCCCATTCCATAATTACTTTGGGTGCAGTTTCACTTACTTTGTGAACAAAAGTTGGATAGAAGTTAAATTTTTCTCCTATACTGTTTGTTAGAAGTTCGCTAAAAAATATTTCTAGTCCGTGCTTGTTACAATATTCAACAGTTTCTGAATCATATCTTAAACTATCAAAACCATAGTTATTTGCCATACTATGATAATACATAAATGGTTTGTCATAGTTAGGTAACATTGTGTGTTGAAATATTTGATATGCTTCTTTGTATTTGGTAATATCATCAGTGACCCGCTTGTAAGGATCTACGCACCACTCTTTGCCATTAATACGCTGATAAACTACTTCACCTAATATTTCAAATAGGTTTTGTCTTGTTCTGCTGTCTATATCCATCTAATTTCAAATTTAAAATAAAGTTTTCTACAAGAAGTTTGGTAATTGTGCTTAACATAACCAATTCGTGATTCGCACTATTTTGAAACTGCTCTACAACATGACTTGCCATCATGTTATATGCACCAGGCTCATCTATTTTTAACATACCCCAATCAATAGGGTCTGTAAGTTCAGCTTCCTGTGCAAGTTGTGCGACTGTGTTGATTTTTTCATGTAATTTTAAATTGCTTGCTTCCATTTTATATTCCTGGTATAACTTTTTTATATATTGGATTTACATCATAAATGTTGCCTTTTCTGATAGCCTGTTGCCTGCGTGTTTCTATAACAAGTTTTTCTTTAACATGTGGCTTGTAATCTGATTGAGATATCATTTCAATTAAATTTTGCACAAACGGCTTATCAAATTTTTTCAAATAATTTATTTTTTGTTTTTTTATTTTTGGATCTATTGCATCTAGTGTAAGGTGAGACACGCCACTTACTGGATATATTTCAACGTCTTTTTTATCCATAAACCATTCAATCCAATCCTCTACATTAGGAACGTTGTAAACAAGTGCAGTGATGTGGTAAGAAATATCTTTTATATTATTTTCATACCATAAACAATTTTTTTCAATAGTTTTCCAATTTGCATTTGTTCTAATGTATTCGAATGTTTTTCCAATACCATCCAAACTTATTTCTACACTAATACTAGGCCATTTTTTTACACGTGATATCCAAGCATCGTTACAATTAGTAGCATTGGTTGTAAATTGTAAATGACAAGTTTCGTTTATGCCTATTTCGCAACAATAATCTAAAAAATCAAAAACCTCTTTTTGTATGCTAGGTTCTCCGCCAATAACCATTATAGATTCTAAGTTTTGCAAATCAAGATTTTTATAATCGTTTGGTAAAATATGATCTTGTTTAATAAAATCATCCCAATCGTCTGCATATGATCCATGTTGAAGATACTCTTTTGCAATTAAACTACTAGCACTAGGATTACACATACTACATTTAAGATTACATAGATTGCTTGGCCTATAATCAAAATGCACAATTTTATCTGTTTGGCTTTTTAACACAGCAGGATGTGAAAAATATTTTGTTCTTCTAGTTTTTATTCCTACTTTTTCTGATTCGATACATTCAGCACAGGTTTTGTTTAGAAAGTCCATATCTTTATCAAACATAGCTTTCTTAATATTTTTTAGATAATCTCCATTCAAATAATCAACAAGACTACCTGTGTGTTTATCTCCTAGCCATTCACAACACGGTGTTGTTCCACGCATGGTATTGCCATGCTGTAAACTAATCCAAGGTGCCCAACAAAAAGGTTCATTCTTGATTGGCATAAGGTGCCATCTCCATTTCAAAATTTTGTCCGGCGACAATATCTTCAAAATGAAATGTATGTTCGTAAGGACCTGTCCATTCAGACATGCTCCACTGATGTCTTTGTAGTTGTCTACGACACCAAGTTTTACCCTGATCAACAACATCACTGTGAAGCCTTACAACATACCCTGGCTTCCAACGTTGTTTATATTCAAAAATTTCTACAGGTGTCAATGTAGGTATCCATAATTGCGCTCATCATTAACATCAACGCCCCATTTTTCTTTCAATAGATTTACTATAGCATCAGGCACATCATCGTCCTCTGCACCTTCAGGCACCCAGATACCTTTAAGATTACCTTTTGCATCGAGTATAAATCCATAATCGTCTTTGTCTAAGGTATCCTCGAACCCCATATAGTCATGTTTGCTCATTAAAATCCTCCAATACTTTCTTTTTGATAGTCTTGTGTATACCTGGATTTAGTTGCAACACATGCGGCATCATTTCATGCCTAACATAATTCCTGCTGTAATGAATATCTTCATTACTGTTGTCTTTAATCCATGGCACATTATTTAAATTACACCAAAGTTCCAACTCTCTCTTTCTATTTAACCTAAATGGCCTAATAACATGTCGTCTTCGATATGGAATCCATTTGCCTTTGCCATTAAGGCTACTCATTATCCAACTCTCTACACAATCATCCAGGTGATGCACAGTAATCACTGGCACAGTAAAAAATTTGTCAAAGAACTCATATCTTTGCTCTCTCCACCATGCTTCTCTGCTTGGCCCAGGAGGCACTGTTCCTTTTGCTTCGCCTACAGTAAGAGGCAATCCTCTTATAGCGCATTGTCTTTCAACAAAAGCCTGTGCTTGTTCTCCGTGTGCAGTGTTGTGATTGAAATGTAGAACATTTACTTGATGATTCCTACATAGGAAATCAAGTGCTGCCATACTATCAACTCCACCACTACACGCCAACCAAAGTTGCCTAGGTAGTTTACCTTGAAGTTTGATCATCTTTTTCCCAGTATTTCAGGATTTCGAGATTATCGCCTTGACCTTTAGTTTTCAAATAACCTTGATCAATAAGACGTTGAATAGTGGTTTCAATTATATCTTGCACATCATCTTTGTGTGCCATATAGCGTCCTAAGTATGTAAATATTACGGCAGTAAGTAATATCCAAAAATTCATTTCATTAAAAATAAACTGCACGTTATATCTCCCTTTTGCGCATTTTTACGTAATTCAAACGTGTCAAAGGTTTCTTGGTTTCACGTTCTACATCATGTCCTTTAATTTTACCAACGATCTGATATGTTTGTCCTATACTGAATTTTTCTTTTTTAGTAAAACAAACTAAATCTTTACCTATAGCACCAAAGTGCAAATATGCAGGCTCGCCAAAATCATAATTTGTTAAAGGAATAATTTTAAGTATTTCTACTTCACTAGGTTCTAGTTTATCATTTGCTAAACCTATATATGCACTATCAGCAAATTCAGTTTTCATACGTTGCTTATATACCTTAGCCTCTACTTCTCTGTCAACAAAAGCAGGCAAATATGCAAGCAAACCAATACGTCCAATTGGTATTTCATTACTGCTGTAGGCTGCAAATAAATCAGATTCAAACTGTGGCAAGTCGCCCATAGCCAAAAGTGTATATCTACGCATGTGCTTAGTGCCTGTTTCAACTGCTTCTCTATCAGCTTCAGTTACTACCAAAGGCGTAAAATCTTCAGGAACAAATTGATCGGGATTGTAAGTAGAAGTAATTGTTAATGCAATTAATTCTTTGTTTGCAAATGTAGGAGGGCTCTCACTGTGTCTGCGAGTAAGTTTCTCATATCCTTTGTTTACACGATATGCAGCATATGCAAGTTCTATAACTTCTTTTGTTGGAATAACTGTAGTCATACTTGTGTCCACTTCTTGTGTGCGTGATTGTTATCTTGTGCCCATGTGATAAACAAACCAATTTCTCTACCATGTGCTTCTATTTCACTTGGCTTATCCCAATAATCATATTCACTTTCATCGTCATGATTTAATTGTCCAAGTTCATATTGTTTTACATGCACCATTTCATGTGCAAGTGTTGTAAGCATATCACGCATACGTAGACTACGCTTGATATCTATTTCATATTCGTTGTCATCAATATTTACACATCCACCAACACATCTATCTTTTGTAAGCCTACGAAAAGCTATTTCAATATCTGGATTGATATTGAACTTGTTACAAACATACGATGCCATACTAAATGCATATTTACGCTGTTGTTTTGTGCCGCCAACTATATTAATCATGTTATATCATCTTATTGATAGTTATATAAAACATCATAATAATTGCAACTAGAGTAAACATTGTAAACAATATTGCAAACCCGTTGTCGTTCATACTACACCTATATCTGTTTTGGCGATACGCCGGTTAAAAAATACATTTTCTTTATAATAGCACCAACATCAGCCTCTGTCAACCAGCCTTTTACTGTGTCATGTTCTTCTGTAATACCAGGCATTTCAATCTGCACAGGACCTTTGAATACTGCTATTTCATAGTAGCCTTTTGTTCCGCCATAGCTACCACTATGACTTACAATGCTAAGATCATAATCGCCATAATTCAACACAACTTGTGTGCCATCATATGCTTCTTTTTCTTTGAAACTTTTATATTCTAATACAGCCATAACGCCCTCCTACTTGTATTTTATAGCAGAAGATGTTATGGTTGTCAACCTACAATCTAAATACTATACGTCCTTTATCTACATCGTAGGGAGTCATTTCTATCTTGACTCTATCTCCTGATACTAGTCTAATCTTAAACTGTCGCATCTTACCGCCAGTATAACATGTGACTATATGTCCATTTTCTAATTCTACTTTAAACATTTGATTTGGCAGCACATCTACAATACTACCTTCTAATTCTAATATATCTTCTTTAGCCATGTAATCCTTTTTTCTTTAACAATCTATTAATTCTCCTTGCTGCATTTTCATGTCCTTCTTGATTCATATGTCCTGCATCTGATCTATATTCTTCTTTATCTAACAAATCAGAACCATTAATAATCTTTTTCTTAAAATAAGGTATAAGCATGTCCTTGTCTTCAAAGTAAGGACCATACATTCCTGCTTTTAAAAAATATGCGTGTTCAAAACCCTTAACCTGTAAAAAAGCCATAAAATGATTATGTCTAACCCTAAACACTTCTTCATTAAACTTCCAATTACTAAATCTATTTATGGTATCTACAAGCATTTTTTCTTTGCCAACCTTATGCTCTGCTTGTGCAGTATACCTAAATATACTGCCATCGTCCTTCCAAAGTTCTTGTAAATTATTATCGTTGATTTTTGTGTTAGGCGACCAAAACTCTTGTCTATCCTTTATTGTGTATTGGATAATTATAACGTCTTGAGGTGTAAGTTCACCATCTAAAATCATATTGGTGGTAGTTCTCCATATACGATCATTACTACCTGCATCTACTGCATTGTGAATATATTCTCTATTGTAGTGTTGCGCAACTAATTCACCATAGGTTTTTGTAACTTTATGATTACGTGCATAATTGCTAAAGCTACACCCACTTACACAAAGTTTAGGCATCTTCTACTTTTTCAATTTGTATCGTGCCTTGGTCACCCCATAAAACTTTTATTGTGTCACCTTCTTTCCATCCCATTTTTTCCATTATTTCTGGAGGTATGGTCATGTTTACGTTTTTCGGATCGCCTTTTATATCCTTGAATATATCTTCAACTTTATATTCTATCATGTTTCCTTTGGTCATCCTATTTTACTCTCCTTGTATTTGTTTATACATTTTGCATTATCAGTGATTTCAATTTTGTCAGCCTGTCTTATAGTTAAGGCAAACAATGCATCTAAATCTTGTGGTAGTCCAACTTGTGCAAGTCTAAAAGCTCCTATGGTAAAGTTTTTTGTTCTTGCTAACATATCTAATTCATTTGCCATTATAACTGCATCAAAAACATCCATGTGTTCATTCTTCCAAATAATATTTTCTGGGAATTTACTTGCAAAAGGTGAATGGTCATAATAAGTTCTTGGCTGCACTTGTTTTTTTGTTATTTCGTGCGGTGTCATTTCAGAGTAACCATACTTTTTAAAGTCTAAACTTATAAGACTGTTTTTATCTTCATGTTCTTTTGGTATATCCATTGCGAATGGTTGAAACCGTTGCCCTTTCCAGTTGTCAATGAGCCACTTCTTGGTTTGCCTAATGCTGCTTTCTGTTTCATGAGGCAAGCCTACTATCAAACTGATTTCTCCACGCCAATGATTATTTGTATGTTTGAGAAAATAATTTTTTGTTTCAATAAGCCCTGCTTGTAATTTTTCTGGATGCATACCTTTGCCTACAATCTTAGCTGTTTCATAATTAAAACTTTCAATACCATAATAATGACCAATGAAGCCCATACGCAAAAGTTCCTCACGCATTTTTGGTTTGCTTACAATCAAATCACCACGTAAAAATCCTGTAAACAATGGATCAAATGGTAGTGCTTCTGATACATCTGCAAACTTTTTAATTTTACTAAGCCTATCATTGAATGTTTCATCTGTAACAACAAAACGTGTAACGCCAAAACGATGATATGCATCTTTAATTTGCCTTTCTACACTGTCCGCATCACGACTGTAATCACCCTTTACTCCTAGCATTGGAAAATTACAAAAGTCACATTGGAATTTACATCCTCTGCTGAACTCTATACCTAACCACTCATCAGATTGTATATAATCTCTATCTTCATAAATTATAATAGGATCACGATAAGGTGCTGCAATATAATCTTTGTTTGGCAAAATAACTTTGCGCCCTTTGTTATCAATATGATATTTTACAGCCTCGCCATTGCTGAATAATTGTTTGCATAGAGCTAGTATAGCATGTTCACTATATCCCTGAAAGTAATAATCTATCTGAGTGCTTTGTATATTTGGCCAAGCATTACTACCACTGAATATATAAAGTCCAGGATATTCAGCTTTTAACCATTTGCAGAAAAATTCTAATTGGTCATTCCATGTGTAAAATAGATGGCTGAATCCTATCCATTTTATATCTTTTGAAATATGATTCCTAGCAAAATTTTGTAGTTCCTCTAGTGTCCACCACATTGTCCAATCTATAACTTCACAATCCCAGTCATTCTTTCGCAGTTCATAGGCAATTCTATGAGCGCCAGTTGTTCGTGAACTGATACCGAAGCTGAAAATTTTGCAAGAAAACATTATTCTTTATTTTTGTTACTTTCATGTTTTAACAGTAAAGCATTCACTTCATCTGTTTTGACCAACCAGCCTGCTTCATTTACTACAAAGACATCACCTGGTCTGTATAGGTAATTATCTTTTTTAGTGCCATCTTGTGCAAGCCCCATAACTTCACCTTCCCAATCACCTTGTATTTTAAAGTGCGGTCCGGCTTGGTTAATAGTATAGTCTAACCACATCATAACCTAACGCCTATGTTTTGTAGCATTTCTTCTGCTACAAGTGTATCTGAGATATCGTCTAGTTCGTCCATTTCAATACATATTTCATTTGTTTCTATTGCTTCCCATAACAACGTATGTGTTCTGTAAGGTTGTGTAAAAGAATATTCAATAGAGTGATAATTGATCATTTGACTCATAAAATCCTCCTATGCAAATACTTATATAAATACTTGTATGAAAGACGCCTATGTTGACGCTTTCAGAAGCGTTGTGTTATGCACTCAGGCAGAAACCGGTTATGAACTGCCTGACCAAATCGAAGCGTATGTAGTTATGCTACTAGCGCACCATTTGGACCGACCTAATTTTATTCCAGAAAAAACTTTTGCACATGCATATCTTAAATTGAAAAGACCTGCAGAATATAGTGCAAAAGAATTAGGCGATGCATGTCTTTTTGTAACAGGAGTGTTTCCATCCTATGGAGACAAACATGGGCTAGATAAATCCTACTATCAAGGTATTGGTATAACCAGCTATGACTTGGTGGCAGAAACTATGAATGGAGAGTTGTTTTCACAGCTCTCCACTCATTTTGTTTTCCTAAGTGACTTTATAAACGAAGTTACAAATTCAGCTAAAAAAGATACACTATACTTCTAGTTGATCTAGTTTGTCTTCGGCTATCTCTACATGTGTTCCGTTAACTACAATCCAGTTACAACCCCAACTGTCATATCCACGTTCTTCTAAAAATTCGTAACGGCTTTGCCAATCGTCGCTTTCAAGTTGTGTTTCATATTCTTCATTAAGGGCTTCTTGTTCTTCTTCGGTAAAATGATTGCCATAAAAAACAAAATCTTCCCAGCAACCGTCAAATGTTGAATCCATTTCGATGTTAGAGTAATCATCATAATCCCACTCATCACCGTCTTCGCCAACACTATTTTGAAGTGCTTCTCGTTCTTCTTCATTTTCTACACGGATAATAAACGTGCCGTTGCGCCAGCCTATTTCAGTGTTAAGCATTTTGCCAGTTTCTTCATTTTTAAACTGTTCTATTTCAATCATAGACTTTTTCATGTATGCACTTACTGCATATGTCTCGCCAATTTCTATTGTTGGGAATTCATCTTCACTCATTGTAGTCTCCTTACTTTGTAAATACTATAAAGGATTTTTCTCAACATGTCAAGAACTTTAGTTACTGTAATTTGCAATAGAGATATGTATCAGGTTGAACTATTGTGTAGAACAATGTATAAGTATCTAAAACGTTGTAGAGTTGTTTTTATATTTAATGAAAACAGAGAAGAGTCAAGTAAATTACACAAATGGTTTTTACAAACATGTGCTCCGCATCTAAAAAACTTTCAAGTTTCGTATTATTCAAAGTATGATTTTTGGAGTGAAAAAGATGAGAACCATCTTACTGAATTAGAACTAGAAGGATGGGTTGATCAACAGGTTTTGAAGTTACTTGTATGTGAAAAAATTAAAACTGAGCATTACGTAACATTTGATGCAAAAAATTTCTTTATTAATCACACATACATAGAAGAAATTGCACAAATTAAACCTGCTATTACTGATTGGTGTGAACCAATATTACAAAACTGGATTATAAATTGTTTAGAAACATTCAATTTAGACATACCAGAAAAACCTATACGTCTGACTCAAAACACAACACCTTATGTAATACGCACACAATCTGCAAAAGAACTTGTTGAATATTTTGGTGGCAATAGTTTTTTATTCAAATGGTTTTCTATAGAAGCACGTAAGGACAGACTAAGTCCGGCAGAGTTTTTCCTATATGAAACTTGGACTATCAAAAACGGCTGGCGTAATCTTGGTGATTCTGTGCAGAATTGTATAGGTTTTTGGGAACACATGATAGTAGATGAAAAAATGACGCAACCAGATATGGTGAAATATATTAGAAGTTTAATAAGACATTTTGATGTAAGGGTGGCGGGCATACACAAAGGGCTCAGAGCTTATTGGAGCGAACAAGATTTATTTTTTGTTTTAAAAAGACTAGGTGTTACAGATTGTATACCTAAACATACACCATCGCCATTTAAAAACCGCGCACTTTTGACTAAATAGAAGTGTAGCAGAGCGTGAGGGCGCACATATATGGATTTTTTAACATTAATAAAAGACGTAGGATTTCCGATTGCAGGAGCTATTGCAGCAGGTTATTTTGTCTATCTTACATTGAAATTTATATTAGCAGGGGTTACTGAATCAGTTACAACATTAAAAAATATCATTGGATCACTCGACAATCGTGTGCAAACAATGAACAACGATCTTGTTAAAATAGATGCATTGCTAAGTTATGCATTGAATGTAAGGCCAAATGTTGACCGTATAGCTGCTAACGAGGGCAAAGAAGATGCGAGGCGTGATTAATGGAAGCTGATCTAGCTACAACTATAAAAGATTTAGGATTTCCTATAGTTGCAGCTCTTGGCATGGGTTATTTCATTTACTTTATTTGGCAATGGGTAACTCAAACTATAGATCCTTTAATAGGTGAAAGCATGGGAACACTAATAAAATTAGTTGACCGTGTGCGTATGCTAGACAACGACATGATCCGCCTCAATCAAAAACTATCAATGGTATTAGAATATAGATCTAAACTAAATCCAGACAGGCAAAACGAACTGCAAAAACTTGTAGATGAATACAAGCACTCGCAAGAAAAATTTGACTCTAGTGGTGAAGAAGAATAGTTTCGTTATAACAATCTTTGATTACATTAGCAACACTGTTTGATACCATTGTTTCATAATGGGTATGTGGCAGTTCAATTTGTTTCATATCATTCCTTGTTTTCATACTTTCAATAGTAACAACACCATCGTTAGGTCCGCCATGATAAGGAACTTGTCCGCTGGTAGTAACTATCTGTGTCCACGGTATAGTAATTTTAATGTCCATACCTGCTTTGATAGGTATACTTCTACGTCCAACATCTTTGAATAAAGGATAACTAGGCACAATATACTTTGCCCAGTCCGCTGTCCAGCTGCCAGCAAACGGTGTGCTTATACTAACACCACCTACAATCCTATGTAATTGTGTTAGGTGTAGTGCATACAAGCCGCCCATACTGTGTCCTACTATAAAGTGTGGACCTTTATTCTGTATTTGTTCACTAATTTTATCTAGATTATAATGAAACTTATCACTACTACTGTAGTTAACTAATATTTCATTCTTAAACTTTGTATGCTCTCTTAAAAAATTAAAACTTAAACTTGTTTGATTTGCACCGTGTATCCAAATAACATTGAGATCATTCTCGGTGGTCCGAATTTCTTCAGTTTCTTTAGTGCCAAACCAATTAGCAAGATATTCTTTAAATGGTTGCATATATTACTTACTAGTTGCTATGAATACACCATTCCAATCTTGAGGCAAATCTTGTGTTTTCATAAATTCACAGCGTTCAATCCACATATCGTAATACTTCTCCATCTTATGATCAAAACTTGTATAAACTGTTTTACACAAACGTATTGCTTCATCAAAGTCTTGTGCTTGATATGCTTTGTGCATTTGTTCGTGCTTACGTTGAGGCACCCTCCACGCAGGTGTTGTGTGATCTAATACTGTATAGATTGCTAGTCCTACTGATTTACCTTTAACTTGTAAATCATCTACTTTAAGATAGAAGAAGTCATCTTTGGTTGCTTTGTAAGTGTTTTCTCCTACTAGTAAAAGGCAACCATATTCTTTACATTTTGATTCAACTCTGGCTGCTGTGCTGACAGCATCT
>CESM01236428.1_pt1 | contig 11587 bp, 2 predicted proteins | sample 361421 | NCBI WGS metagenome assembly CESM01 (sample SAMEA2622219, study PRJEB7988) | marine metagenome | isolation source: saline water (ENVO:00002010), including | reverse complement strand
AGTTCGTTAGTGTATACGTTTGACATAGTTATCTAAAGTTCCAGACACATACGACACCAGCCATTCCCCTAGCACCACGTCTTTGTCCGTGATATCCAGGTGAACCACCACTGCCCAAAGCAGCCCTGTATTGATAGTTATAAGCGTAGTGACCTCCACGAGGGTGACCAGTAGCACCAGCACCACCAAAGAAGGATCCACCACCAGGCATACCAGACCAATATTCATGACCTGATCCACCTCCACCATAGATGTTCATCTGACCACCTGAGCCACCCCCAGGAAGTCCACCACAGTGTTGATAATTACGGTTAGCACCATTTCCACCACCAGCAGAAAGGTAGTTACCAAAAGAAGAGGAATTACCGTTAGCAGCACCACCAGAATAATAGGTTCCACCCCATGATCCAGGTTGTCCTACAGTAACAGATATAGATGATACACCTGTTACATCAATAATTTCTTCTGAGTATCCACCAGCACCGCCAGCTTCTCCCACACCAGATCCTGCTCCTCCTGCTCCGCAGATTCTAACAAGAATTCTTTTTACTCCAGATGGTCTTGACCATGTACCATTAGATGTCCATACAGACATAGAAACAGCACCATGTTCTTCCCAGTTACGAGATGATCCATTACTTATAAGGATCTTACCATTCTGCCCACTAGGTGATGGCATAACACTAGAAGAGTCTAGGGTTTTGCTACCTAATCTAAGTGAATATCCTGACTGAATAGTTACGTTCGACCCTGATTGGGGTACTAATGTATTAACTTTAAGTAAACTCATTTATTTAAACTCCCAGACTACGATCATTCCACTCATCCCTTCTGGACCCAGATAGGATCTATGCCAAGCATTAGCACTTCCCGAACCAGGCGCACTACGTGTTTGGTGGTTACGAGAATAATCTCCACCACGAGGGTGACCTCTAGCAGCACATCCACCAAAGAAGGATGAACCACCAGCACCATTATATCTCCCGTGAGCAGATCCACCGCCCCCGTACATATTAACATCTCCTCCAGTTCCTACTCCACCTAAACCACCAGCGTGCTGATAAGTTTGGTTAGCACCGTCACCACCTGTAGCAGTACAGAATGAACCAAATGATGAAGCAGTACCAGCTCCCGATCTACCTGAATAGTATGTACCAGTTCCACCTACACCAATAACAACTGAGACTGAACTGACACCACTAACATCACATATACGTTCAGTGAATCCACCAGCTCCACCACATTCTCCATGTCCAGATCCTCCTCCACCAGCAGCAACAAGTCTAACCATAACGGTATTAACACCAGTAGACTTACTATAACTACCAGAACTTGTAAAGGTCTGAATTGCGGTAGCTCCGTATGTATCGTATATAATTGATTCTCCATCACTACCAACTGCTTTGTTGGTTTGTCCAGAAGCACTTGGTAAAACTGAGGACTCATTAATTTTGGCACCACCCAATGACAACGATGTTGTCGCTGGAATAGTAATAGTTGAACCTGAGTATGCTCTCAGGTTATTTACGTATAATCGACTCATAGTTTTTTAGAGAATTACCCAAGCACCGCCTGATGCGATGGAGATTGTGTAGCCATTGTTGACTGTTAGTGGACCGTAGGAAGCACAAGAGTCACCATTATTTATAGTGATACTTTCTGAGATAGATTGGTTATTACGCTTGATAATACCGTACCTATCTACCCACTGCTTAGATCCATCAGCACGTAGTACAACAGATCTTTGACCACCTGATAGACCAACTGAATCGGAGTCAATGTCTAAACCATTATCACCCTTGATCTGCATCCTGTAGGATGACTGAGTTTGGTCACTACCTGGTTCGTATAATGTCCAATGACCACCATCACTAAGAGAAGCGACACCGTAGTCAGCATCATTTCTCCAATAGTAGTTGCTACCAGTACTGAAGTATGTATGAGAGTTGTTAGAGAAGTAGAAGCGTCTCTGACCCTCATTAGAATTCTGCCACTGGTTGACTTGGTTACCCAAGTAAGGTAATCCAGTTGCTGTGTAACCATCAAGTAAATCAGCGTTCAAGTTAGAAACAACTGTAGTAGAAGCAACTACAAATGGTGCTGTACCAGTAGAAACTCTAGATTGTATCTGACCGAAGAAGTGTACAGTAGAATCGTTGTAACGATACTTCATGACACGATTGTCAGATCCATTCTCTCTTCTGAAGAAGGTTATATCATCACCTTGCTCAGAACCAAATGCTCCAGGAGAGTTGTCTCCGTTGTAAGCAATACCACCACCATAGGCAGATGATTGTCCAACGTACAAGTAACCTGTACCTTGGTTATCACCATAGGCTTCAAAACCACACTGATAAGAATCACCCGCTAAAGCACGGATATATGTGTTACCTGATCTACTAACAGATCCAAAGATGGCATCTCCAGAAGACTCTAGTGAGACAGCTGGGTCGCTATCACCAATGCCCAAGCGACCATTACGGAAATAAACGTTATTGTATGATAGGTGTGTACCATTCCATCCGAAGTTGTTTGAATCATTACCAAATCTAATGTAACCTAGGTTACCATTGTTCTTACCTTTAATGGATAGAACGTTGGTTGTTGCCTTACCGATATGAATACCGTTGGCATCACCTAGTTGTAAGATAGTAGTACCAGTGTTTTGGAATATACCTTGGTCAGCATTCAAATCAGAAATACTGATGTCACCACTTGATCCTCTCCTTACAAGAGTATTATTAACGTTGCTGGAATTCTGTGTCCAACCATCAACATAGTGTGCATCGAGTTGTGATGAAGCACCATCATTACCACTATGCCAAACTGTGTTACTGTTGATAGTAACAGAACTTGTCTTGATATCTAGAAGACCGTTGCCGTTAGTAGCATCACCACCAGAGAATTCAAATCTGACATCGTAGTCATTAGATAGACCACCAGATCTGACATCTAGCATTGGGGTTGCTACGATACCAGCTCTACCCATTTCAAGAAGAGCACCGTTAGCAGTATTGCTTAGAGCAAATACCTGAGAAGCACCTGTTGTAAGTAGGTTAGAAGAAGTTACTGTCCACTTAGATCCAGGGTTAGGACCAAAGACTCTAATGTCCTTATTGGTGTAAGCACCAACGAACGCTATAGAACCAGTAACTGTTGTGTAGGTTCCACCAGTTGTGGTGTCATCTACTTCATTAATACCACCAGGATCTACCGTGATTGTACCAATGTTATTTACAGCAGCGTCATCAGCGTAGATAGTATAGTTACCACCTGCTGAAAGGTTACCTACTGGATTAGTTCCAGTTGCTGCCTTATAGTTTGGAATATAAAGTGTATATTTCTCGCCAGAAGATACAACGTAAAGGTTGTCAGCGATATACTTGTTGCGACCTAATAGAGTTGGTAAAGCAGGATCGCCTAGAACACCAACTGTTCTCTGGTCATGAATGTTATAACCTTGCTGATACCATAGACCTTGCTGATTATCTAAGAAGTCAGCGTTAGGACCAGGAAGTGTACCACGACGAGGTTCGTTAAGATCAGGAGGACCATCATTTTCTGAATGCCAGATCTTAGCCCAGTTACCATATACGGTACCAGTATCACTGTTACCACGAATGTATAGGTTATCTGTAGCGGAGAATGCTAACTGAGCAACAGAGTTGCCAGTAGCAGTACGACGGAATGTTAGAGTACCGTTTCTAGTTCCACCAGCATCAGTAGGAATACCATTAACACTGTTACTTCTGAGTGCCAACTGAGCACCAACGTTTGCTGCTGATACGAGGTTAGCGTTAGCAGATGATGGAGCAGTTGTTTCAGCGAACAGTACGTTAGCGAAGTCAGCAGTACCAGATATAGAGATATTGTATGTGGTGTTTGCCAGACGTTGTGGATCGATAACACCTTCAACAAGGTTGGAAGCATTCTGATAGAACGCACCTTCGTTACCGTCTAGTTTGTCTGCGTTCAGTTTAGAACCAGCACCTTGGTCAATAGAGACCTCACCATTAACTGTGAGAACGAAACCACCTTCTGTCTGGTCACCTAGTGCCTGTTCAGCAACGTTCTTACGGAACTTAGCGATACCGTAGTTACCGAATACTGAACCACCAGCCTGAAGAGTAGTTGGAGTAAGTTTGTTTGCCTTCTTAAGGTCAATAGAAGCGTTACCAAAGTAACGTGGGAGTGTACCCTTGACAGCAGTAAGACTTGCTGCTTGTGATGGAGTTCCAAGTTCGTTAGGAACTGTCAGTGTGAAGTCTGCGTTGTATCCAGTACCTGCGGTAACAACACTAACGTTAGTCAAGACACCAAATGCCTGAGTAGAAGTTAGAGTCGAAACTGTTAGTTCAACTGGTTGCTGTACTGTACCACCGAATAATGGACCATCGAAGGTTAAAGTATCTCCACCTAAGTATCCAGAACCACCATCTAGTACAACGTCAACAGTTAATGTACCATTGCCATCAGAAACGAATCTAATAGAAGCACCTAAACCAGCACCTGTTGTGGTGGAAGGTTCTACGTCAAATGTACTTGAAACTGTGTATGATGTTGGAGTCTGGTTGAGGTTACTTACAGTAGCAATAATACCACCAGTAGTAACGTCAGCAACTGTGTATGTAGCACGTGCTACACCAGCATCAGAGATACTAACGTTACCACCCAACATTGGGATGTTCTGATAAGTACCAACTGTGTATCCAGTACCACCAGAAGTGACGGTTACTTTCTCAATGTATGATGTGTCAGATAGACTTGACTCAGCAATCATACAGTCATCAGTTGCGAACTTAACTGACTGAATAGTGTACTGGTAAGAAGAGTCACCTCTTAAGAATGTGAAACTGTTAGCAACACCTGTGTCAGCAAGACGCTCAGGGTCAATTGTACCAGCAACGATGTTAGAAGCATCGATGTTAGTAGATGATAACTGAGTCCAGTTAGCAGCATCATTAGCAGATGTATTAACTGTTCGGGTAACATCTACAATCTTCTTACGATTATAGTTACCAGATGTTAATAAAGCTACAGCAGCAGTTACTGTATACTCGTTAGCATTGACAGGAGTAATTGCGTAGAATCCAGATGGTGAAGAACCAGATGTGAAATCTAAGTAAACGATATCACCTTGAGCAAACCCATGGTTTGACTCTGTAACAGTGATGTCGTATGTGTCGTGAACGTATGCGCCTGTAGCAAGAGTTGTATTTGACTCCTCCAGCATAAAGTCAACGTCACTGAATTTAATATTATTAGCAAGATCGGCTGTTAAACGAGCTTCGATCCTAGCAACGTTACCCTGAGCAGTAGCCTGTGTACCACCTGTAGGTGGTGCTGAGAAGGTAACTGTTGGTTGTGTAAAGTATTTGCTACCTGGATTAGTGATAGTGATCGTACTAATCTGACCATTGGTAATGGTACATGTAGCAGTAGCAGTTACACCACCGCCGCCAGGAGCAGTAATTGTGATACCTGGAGCACTTGCGTATCCAGCACCAGCTTCATCAACTAAGATGTCTCTAACAACACCCTCTTTGTAATCAGTAATAACACCCTGAGCACCAGTAGCAGAACCAATTGCTAGGTTAGCAGCAGTATAGGTGATTGTAGCGTCTGGAGTGAATGCGATATACATCGAATCCAGATCATTCTCAAGAATGTAGGATACAGCAGCACCCTCAGTACGTAACTTATGAGTACCAGATCCTTGAGAGGATAGGTTTCTAGCAGTACCGCCTTGAGCATCAGATAGTGATGTAGCAAGTTTGATATAGTCTGTGGTGTTAGCACCAACAGAGTGTAGGATGACATAGTAAGTGGCACCATCAGCCAAGTTACCAATGTTAGCGGTACCTTGGAAGTATGTTAAAGCGTCACCAGTTGCCAGTCCATGAGCAGGAATATTGATATACTCGTTAACTGTATCAACAGCAGATGGAGCAAACTCAAATGTTGTTGAGGTTGTCTCAATAGCAATGTCACCAGCACTTGCGTCTTCGATAGCAAGTCTTTCTGCGGTGGATGCTACAGAGGTAATATTGAATGGACGTAACGCAGGGATCTGTTCAATGTTAATCTTACCAGAGGTAGTTAACTGTACAAGAGCAGAAGGAACAGCGTTAGTTGAGAATGGCTGGTTTAGATAAGGACCAAGTTTGTTGTTAATGTAATCCTTAACAGAAGCCTGTGTGGGTAGTAATGAATCAGAAGCGAAAGCACCACCTAGTTCATCACTATCTGAGAACCCAGTAATAGTAATGTTTCCACCAACAATCTTAATAGATGATAGTTCAGAGATACTAACAGTACCAACGAAACTAATACTACCAGTTCTGTTGAATATGGTAACGAAGTCACCAACCTTGAAGTCACCGAATTCGTTAGTACCTGAGGTATAAACCTGACCGTACTTCTCTTCGACTGCTTCGTTAGCAGGGATACCAACACCACCGTTTTGTGGTAGAGCTAAGTAAGTATCACCAGCACCTACATATTCCCACGTATGGGAAGATGAGTTACAGACGGATGGTCTGTGGAATCTTATTGTCTTACCTACAAGTTCAGGAGTTAAGTTACCCTGACTGTAAGCGATCTGAGCACCACCGTCAGTCTTAATAAGGTCTAATCCTAAACCATCATTAGTAGTGACGTTAGCAGTTACCTGAGTACCAATAGAACCAGATAATTTCTCTACACCAAGAATAAAGTATTCTTTAGAAGGATCAGTATTAGTGTATCCATCAATCTTGATTATATAATCTTCAACTGGGAAGTTAGTTAGAGTTGTACCACCAACCTCGATGATCTGACGACCAGTAGCAGCACCGTTATTATCGGTCTGGTTAATGATGTTAGTAATCGTACCAATGTCAAACTCATAAGCATCTTTTCTAAATCCAGTTGCTTTAAGTGAACGAGTACCGAAGTTAGAAGCAGAGTTAGTTAGTGAAGCATATCCACCTGACTGTACAATAACACCGTCTCCACCGAAGATAACGAACACAGACACAAGCTGTGTATATCCATCATTGAGGATGTTATAACCAACACCACCACCAATTGATATGATAGTGAATGCGTTGGCAACCATCGATTTACCTTGATGGGGCCATGTTGGACGTTCGACACCGTTAGCATCAGCATAGACACCTGGTCTGGGAACGTTAGGTTGAGCAACCTTAGCACCGTCAATCTCAGCACCAGAAGCACCAAGGAAGGAGATAAGTGAAGAGTTCTGAATATAAGGTGATGCCTCGATGACTGGTAAGTCAAGCATGTCACCCAACATAGGAACCTTCTTAATACCAGTATCATCCTTAAGCAGTGTGCTTGGAGGAGTATTGGTTACACCAGCAAGTGATGTTGGAGTATTAAGAGCATTATCTAAGATAGTATGTAACGATGTCAAATTAGTGATCATTGCGTTACACTCAGGCTTCGTCTGATCTATCGTTGTAGAAGCGTTACTGAATGGAGTTATACTTGTGAACTCAGCTTCTGGTAACTGGTTACGAATAGCAAGGACACACATGTCCTTTGCCTTCTGGTATACCTGACGTGTCTGAGTTACCTCATTATTAACGTTAACGATATTAGTACCGTTGATATACTTACCAGCGGATTCAATAGTCTTAGAGTTACCACCATAGCGAAGGTCATACATCCAAGAACGGATAACGTGTCTGATATCATCAAGACACTGTTCATCGGATATTGGGTATGTTCTTACTACACCAGTTAGGTTACCTGGAGACCCAGTAGTACCTATGGCAGTGGTTAATATACTTGTTAATGTTGTAATTGTAGAAGCAACATCAGCACAACGAGTAGCGTGTGATGCTGTCCTTGTTACGCCTGATAGACTATCAGTATCGATAGCAACCTCAATGATATTCATCAAGGTAGTCAGGGATGCGACCACAGCATTACAGATTGGTAAACCTGTATCCTGTGTAATTGTTAAATCTTTAACCTGAGACCTAGTGGTATGTCCACCAGTTGTTACAGTCTCATTTGTGAATACTTCAGTAGCAATTAATTTTGCTTGACGTAAAGCGTAGATAGCATGATGTTCCTCACCTGCTAGATGATTGCCTGTTACATACAGGTTAGCAGCATCATAGGTGAAGTCGTTACCACCCATAGCAAGGTTCCAAGATACAACCTGTAGGATATCTAAAACGTCATCCTTACAGTCTTGGTTATCTCCAGATACTTCGACACCATTAGCAGATGCTGAGATGAATCTGTGTGGGTAGTTACCACCACCTTTAATAGAAGCCCTCTTGATTGCTCCAGTTAAAGCACTTACGAAAGTATGGGCAGTAGCGTTTGTTGGAGTTGTACCTTGTAGGGCATTGAACTCAAAAGTATTTTGTGTACAGTTACGTACTATAACATACTGTGCGTAAACAGGATCAGTCTTCCTTGGATAAGCATGAGTTGTTACGTTACTATCGTGTGTACATGTAAATGATATTCCACCTTCAGCTACAGTGATGTAATCTCCATTTACTAGACCGTGATCAGCAGAAGTTACTGTCATCCAACCTGTAGTTGGATTGTAAGTTGTACCTGCCTGTGCTGTTATTCCTGATGAAGGAACAAAGGTATGGTTATACACCCCTCCTGTCTTGACGGAATTACTAGCAGCACTAACAAATGCGTGAGCAGAAGCGTTAGTTGACTTTCCGACATTGATTCTGATTGTTCCGTCTTGGAACTTAATACCACCAGGGGTAGCAGAGACAAACGAGTGGGCGAAACGATCATTTGGACCTCCTGTACCAACTTGAACACTGAATGTATCAACGTCAACGGAAGTGATCTGAAGCCACTTGTCATAGTATGGATCAGTCTTTCTAGGATAAGTATGCTGCGTAGCATTACCATCCTTAGCACATGTGAAGGTCAGTGAACCTTCGTCTAACTTAACACGATCACCAGATGATAAACCGTGGGTAAGAACAGTAACGTTCATTACACCTGAAGTCTCATTATAAGAAGCTCCAGTTACTGTCCTCATGGACTCACCAACATAAGATATTGGGATCGATGAAGAACGATATGGATCACGCTTATGGGTTATACCATTAGATGCTGCTGAAACAAATGTATGTGGTGAAGTATGTGTAGAAGGTAATTCTTCTAATACCTGAACACTAAATGTATTCGCAGTTACGTTAAAGATTTGTGTGTACTCACCACCGATAGGATCAGCAGCACGTGGATATGTCTTAGATACAGTTCCGCTTACAGCACCAACATTACATGAAACTGTGGTAGCAGTTACAGATACAATTGCTATAGCAGTGTTATATGATGGATCAGTTGATCTAGGATATGAGTGAACAGTAGCATGTCTATCAGCATTACATGTAAATGATAATGCGTCAGGAGTAACAGTTAATGTATCGGAAGTGGTAAAGGTATGAGCACCAATGGTTAACTCAACAAGACCTGTAGAAGGAGCATATACAGCATCGGTAACATCCTTCTTAACACTACCAGCAGTTATAGTGATAGCATTAGGTGATGTTCCACCAGCCCATGTATGTGGCATTCCCACACCATAAGGACAGCTGAATGCGATAGAGTCATTATCAAGTTTGACCCAATCACGGTTACCCATACCATGACCAGCAACGGTCAAGGTCATCACACCATCATTAGGATCGTATGTTGCGTCGGTAGCAGTGTGCTGAAGTAGAGCAGCACGTGGGTATGAATGGTTGCTAGCATTAGCATCCTTAGCACAGTTAAATGTAACTGCACTGTCTGCTAGTTGAATAGACTCTCTAGAACGTATGAACTGTGCTCTCTCAACTGAGTTAGCAGCAGCAGTTACGTATGTGTGAGCAGTAACATTAGTGGATGGTGTCTTAGCAAGAACCTGTACACTAAAGCTATTAGCATCAATCTTGTCGATCTTTAACCACTTACCACTAGCAGGGTCTGTAGAACGAGGATATGCGTGGTTAGTACCACCACCGTCCTCAGCACAATTAAAGGTTACAGCACCGTCAGCAATCTTGACATACTCATCATCAGACATTCCATGATTAGGAACGGTGAGTGTCATGATACCCGTTGTTGGGTTATAAGCAGCACCAGTAGGTGTTAGATCAGTTGGGGATACGTAAGTATGACTATAGTCACCACCAGTCCATACCTGACTTCTTGTAACACCAGCAGTAGCAGATACGAATGTATGAGTGGTTGTATTAGTAGAAGGAAGTTTTGATAGAACAGTTACTTCAAATGTATCAGTAGTAACGTTAGAGACCTTCAACCATGATCCACTAGCAGGATCATTTACACGTGGGTAAGTATGGTTAGTACCATGACTATCCTTATCACATGTGAAAGTAAATGTATTATCATCTAGTAAGACGTATTCACCGTTGGACATTCCATGAGCAACTACGGTGATTGCCATTACACCCGTTGTTGGGTTGTAAGAAGCACCAGTTGGTTGTATTTTAGGTGAAGCAACGAAGTTGTGAACAGTGGTATCAGTGATAGCACCTTGTCCACCGTTAACATTAACCAATATTGTTGAGTTCTCCCACTCAACATTATTCGCAGTAGAGGAAATATATGTGTGTGTTGTAGTATTTGTAGAAGGAGAAGAAGTTAATACCTGAACATCAAATGTGTCTGTAGATACATTTGAAATTGTTAGGAAGTTTCCACTAGCAGGATCCTTCTGAACAATGCCATTTGTAACTCCACTTACGAATGTATGTGTAGTGGCATTAGTAGAAGGTGCCCAGTCTAGGATCTGATCACCAGAAACTGTGAATGTATTGCTAGTAACACTCTCAACCTGTACCCACTTACCACTCATCGGATCAGATGATCTTGGATAAGTGTGTGTAGTATTGTTAGAGTCTTCTAAGCAAGTGAATGATATAGCATTATCATTAAACTTAATCCAATCATTAGCAGCCATTCCATGGTTAGCTGATGTAGTAACAATCAACTGACCTGTAGTTGGGTTGTATGTTGTACCAGCAGCAGCAGTGAAGGTAGCTTGAGATGCTCTAGGGTAACTATGGTTAGAACCATGGCTATCCTCATTACATGTGAAGGTTAGACTATCATCAGCGATTCTAACTCTATCACCATTCTTCATTCCATGACCAGCAATGGTCAAGGTCATTACACCTGTTGTTGGGTTATAAGCAGCAAGAGTTGAGCTAAGCTTCTTATGTCCTACAGAGTCGATGTTGAGAGCAGTCTCAAAGGCATAGTCCTTACCATTACCTGTAGATGCTCCACTTGCTCTAGGATATTTCTTTTGAGTTACGTTATTATTACTGTTAAAGTCACAAGTGAATATGAGTGACTCATTAGGTAATCTAATTGCTGTACCAGCAACTAGGCTATGCTTACCTATTTCTAATTCTAGTACACCTGTTGTTGGGTTGTAATCAGCAGCAGATACTGTAAAGTTCTTACGTGGGGACTTACCTATATCAACCTTAAAGGTATTCTCTGTAGAATCTTCAACTTCTAACCACCAATCAGCAGCAGTATCATTGGCACGAGGATATGACTTGGTGGAAGTACCTCC
>CESM01530086.1_pt1 | contig 11598 bp, 13 predicted proteins | sample 361421 | NCBI WGS metagenome assembly CESM01 (sample SAMEA2622219, study PRJEB7988) | marine metagenome | isolation source: saline water (ENVO:00002010), including | reverse complement strand
TTGAGGCGAGTAGGAAGAAAATAGATATTGTAGTTATTACTCTGTCCAAATAGTAGACCGTGGATTTATTATCCCAACCAAAATCATTTTTTCCTTTAAAAAATCTAATGATGATTGAATTCAAAAGAGGATTTAATGGCGCATGATATGTATCATTAAAGCCGACTATATGCGCTCCATCTGATTCTTCAGAGTGCTCGTCAGCTTGATATAATGAAAGTGGTCTGATCATTTTGGTTTGAAAGCTGCCAGTCCTCGCCAGTTCTCTAGAAATTTGAGCTTGTTCGATGCCTTTGGGCGAACTGAGCTGTTTAAATCCAGGTCCTAGATAAAACAACATCAAACCAAAAAGAAGGAGAAGAAAAAGTAAGCGCCTAAGAATTAGGGCACCACTGAGTTCTTCACCATCATTAGAAAAGAAATTTCTTAAAGACATAAATTTGTATGTTATGGGTTATCTGCTAAGCACTCAAATCAAATTTCCCTTTTAAGTTAGCAACTAATCAAGATTCCTTTAGTTTTCTTTGCAAGGTTCTACGGCTAATTCCTAGCAATTTAGCAGCTTCTGTTCTGTTTTCATTTGTATGAACAAGAGCATTGGCTATCAATTTTGATTCCATAGAGGCTAAATTGAATTTTTCAGAATCTTTTTCATTAGATTTTATGGAATTTTCTAGAACTATCGAATCTTCGCCACATAGGGCAGCTGGCAAGTGGCGCAATGTGATTTTTGCTCCATTGCTCATGACAACGCCATGTTCAATAGCAGTTCTAAGTTCCCTCACGTTTCCAGGCCACTTGTGTGCTATTAAGGATCGCATTGCATCAGCTGAGAGATCTTTTAAAGGTTTGTTGTTTTCCTTTGCGAATTCTTTGAGAAACGCATTAGCAAGTAGGGGAATGTCTTCGGATCTCTTTCTTAGCGGCGGCAGTGTAATTTTGACGACATTTAATCGATAATATAAATCCTCACGGAAATCACCTTTCGAAACTAACTCTGGAATATTTTTGTTAGTTGCAGCTACTAACCTGACGTCAATTTTAAGAGTCTTATTTCCACCGACTCTTTCAATCGTTCTTTCGCCTAAAACTCTTAGTAATTTAACTTGGGTGGAAGAGTCAACTTCACCAATCTCATCTAAAAAAAGGGTTCCTCCATCAGCTTGTTCAAATCTACCAATTCTTTTTTCGGTTGCTCCCGTAAAAGCTCCTTTCTCATGGCCAAAAAGTTCACTTTCGAGAAGCTGTGGAGACAGCGCTGCACAGTGAACTGTAATTAATTTAGATTTTGGTCTGCCGCTCAGATTATGTATTGCTTTTGCTACTAGCTCTTTTCCTGTACCATTTTCTCCGTCAATTAATACAGTGGCTTTAGAGTTTGCCACCTGTTCAATTGTTTCAAAGACTGGTTGCATTGCTGGCGATTGTCCAAGTATATTTGAAATAGTAAACTTTTTTTGAACTTGTTTTTTAAGTTGAGTGTTTTCTTCTTTTAATGATCTATTTTTCAGCGCTCTTTTTATAAGAATTTCAAGTTGATCAATGTTTAAAGGTTTTGTCACAAAGTGATAAGCTCCTCTTTTCATGGCTTCGACAGCAGTATCAACCGATCCGTATGCAGTCATCATTATACTTATTGGGGGTTGAGGCATTTTTAATGATAATTCTATCAGTTCCATTCCATCTTCTGAACCTAACCTCAAGTCAGTTACTAAAACATCGATACTTTCATTTTCGAGGACATCCTTAGCGCCTTTGATATTAGAGGATACGTAAACATCAAATTCATCTTCGAGAGATAATCGGAGCCCTTCTCTAGTGTTTTTTTCGTCGTCAACAATAAGTATAGTATTCATTAATGACCTGAGTAATTGGATTTTATTTTGAACTTACTTAGCCGATTCATTCTTATCCTCCAAAGGTAGAAAGCGAACATTTCTTTGTTGGCGAGGTAAAGATAAGCATAATGATGTTCCTGAGCCCACTTCGCTTGATATTTTAATATCACCCCCATGCTCTCTAACGATTCTTCTTATAATAAGTAGCCCAAGTCCTGTGCCTGATTTTTTTGTAGTAAAGTATGGTTGAAAAACATTAGATAAGTTTTCTGCAGAAATTCCCTCACCTGTATCATTGAATGTGACTAAAATATGACTGTCTGTTAGATCTGTTTTGATGGTTATCATTCCTCCCTCCGTTGTAGCCTGAGTTGCATTTTTTACTATATTATAAAATGCTTGTTTTATCTGGTCGGGATCAAGTTCAAGAGCGGGTAGAGCCGATCGTAATTCTAGAGTAAGATTAAGCCCTCTGTCTTTGATCTCTGGTTCCAAAAATCGCATCGACTCTTTGAGTAGTTCATTCACATCTGTAGGTTCTAGCTGAGGTTTCGATGGCCTTATGGCTTTCAAGAATTGATCAACGATGTGATCTAATCTCTTTACTTCATCGGTCGAAGTTTCTACAAGATCTCTTAATTCAGCCTCATATAGATCTGGAACGGCCTTTTTGAGTTTTCTTTCTAATAGTTGTAAGTGAATATTTATTGAGTTGAGTGGGTTTCCAATTTCATGGGCAACCCCAGCAGCTAGCATAGTCAAAGCGCCTATACGTTCAGATTCTATTTTTTCTTCCTCACCCTTACGAGATTCAGTAATATCCCTAATCAGCATTAGGAATATAGGTTCGGTATCCTCAGAACCAGGAACTATGGGTTTAATATAAAAATTGAGGTACTTATTTTCGGGGTAGAATAATTCAAGATCTCTTGAGATTGCGTCATTGGTACCAGTGGTGAGATTCTCCCATTCTAGACCTTGTATGTGATCTGCGACGTATTCGCCTTTTATACTTTTACTATCAATACCGAAAAGCCTTGAAGCACCTATATTGATGTAGTGTATTAGACCAGCTTTAGTCGCAACAATGACCCCTTCTTGTAAGGCGTCAAAAATACTCTTAAAAAAATCACTTTCCTCTGCTAAGCGATTTAAAAAATTCTGTACTTCATTAGATCCTACTTGATCCACTCGTTCTATCAGCTTGTCTACAATTCGAGATTTCATCAGAATGAGATAAATGAATGATCCAAATATAAAAATAGTTCTATGCTCTTTCCCAGATATGGTCTCAGCGCGACAAATTGGCACAAATATTATTAGAAAGCAACTAGCAGCATGCGTCAATTTGATACCAAAAATTGAATCTATCTATCAATGGAATGGTAAAATACAATCTGAGAGTGAAATTTTGGGTATTTTTAAGACTAAAAGAGAAACCCTTAAGAAATTAGAATCTGAAATTTCTATATCACACCCTTACGAGATTCCTGAATTCATTGTGTTGGCGCCAGAAGGTGTTTCTAGTAATTATTTAGAATGGATAGATAAATCAACAAATTCTGTTTAGAAGGCTAGCCACGGGGATGATATTTTTTGTGGATTTTTCTAAGACCTTTTTCATCTACGTGAGTGTAAGCTTGCGTAGTGCTTATATCAGCATGGCCAAGCATTTCTTGTATCATTCTTAAATCAGCACCTCCGCTTAACAAATGAGTAGCAAAACTGTGCCGCAGTTGATGAGGGTGGATAGGTTGTTTTAGGTTCGCTCTTTTGGACCGATCTCTTACTATTTGCCAAATCCGGGAAGGGCTAAGTTTTGTGCCTCTAATAGATAGAAAAATATGGCTAGAGCTCTTAGAGTTAACTAATTTCTTTCTTCCTTTATCAAGGTAGTAACTAATTTCTTCTATTGCTTTCTTTCCTATTGGTATAATTCTTGTTTTGTTCCCTTTTCCTGTAACCCGTATGTGACCTTCATCCAGATAAAGGTTTTCTAGCAATGCTTCAATAATCTCTCCAAGTCTTAATCCACTAGAGTAGAGTAATTCTATCATAGCGCGATCTCTCATGTCTAAGGGTTCATTTCTTGTGATTGATTCTAAAAGTTTTTCAACTTCTTTTTCATTGATTGTCTTAGGAAGTAAAGCTTCAGGTCGAGGCGCAAATAGCCCCTCAGCAACATCTTCAGAGATAATTTTTTTCTTACTAAGAAATCTAAAGAAAATTTTTATACTTACAATGTGTTGTCGAATACTTGATGGTGCGAGTCCATCTTTTTTGCGAGTTTGAAGATATTTAGAAATTTCATGCGTTGTAATATTGTTAAGTTCTAGGACATTTTTTTGTTTAATTGTCCAATTAGCAAATTTTTCTAAATTTCTTCTAACCAAAAGTTGATAATTAATTGAAAGACCACGTTCAGTAGCAAGAAACATAATAAACTGCTCAATAGATTTTTTGATTTCGACCTCTGATTTCAAGATTAGGTAAAATCGGTTATGGTTTCTATTCCTTTACTTGAGAATTTTCTTTACACTATTCAAAAGAATTTTTAATCCAGGTTCAACCATTCCTCCATGATCTAATCCCTGCAATTCGTATAATTCAGTTTTAGAATGTTTAACAACTTTCATCATTCTTGCCAGGTAAGCGTTTTCTTCGAATCTACCCAATAATTCTAATTCTTTATCACCTGTGATTAGTATTAGAGGTGGAGCATCTTTTCTAACATGATACAAAGGCGCAAATTTATCGATGATTGGTTGTTTGTCAGAAATATTTTTTTCTTCTCTAGGTGTAAAATGCGTAATCGTATGACCACTGAGTGGTATTAGACCAGCAATTTGGTTGGCATTAACCCCGTGTTTTTCCAAATAAATTTTATCTAAGCCTATCATACTTGATAAATAACCACCTGCTGAATGGCCTGAAATAAATATTTTTTTTGATGATCCACCATATTTTTCTATATTTTTAAATGTCCATGCGACTGCTGCAGCTCCATCTTCAATGTATTCGGGGCACTTTGCTTTAGGAAACAATCTGTAATTAACTGCAATAATGGCCATTCCTTTTGCCTTAAGAGATTTTGGAATGTTTTTTTCTCCCCCTCTGAGTCCTCCTCCATGAAACCAGACAAGAGATGCAAAATTAGTAGATTTTGTCGGGTAATATATATCTAGATTACAGCGTTCTTTAGCATATTGATTAGGGGCTGAATTGTAGTAAAAAATATCTTTTTCGATTTTATATTCATTAGAGTACGAGAGCTGACATGACCAAGCGTACCAAATTAAAATTAAAGAGAATTTGAAAAGAGGTTGGAACATCTTAATAGGGTCTTTTTTATTAATATAATTCGCAATTAAAAAATTAAATTACCTGATATTTACCGTAAAAAATGATTTATTTTTTTGATTCAATAAGTAATTAAACTACTTTCTTAGATTTCCACTCAGTTTATAGTTTTCAGTCTTAAAAATACCTATTTTGGCCATTATGCCTAAAGTTCATATAAAAACCTACGGATGCCAGATGAATGAAAGAGATTCATTACAGGTTGCAGAGATGCTGCAGGATAGGGGTTATTTAATGACAAATGAACAGGCCGAAGCTGATGTTATTTTAATAAACACTTGTTCCGTTCGCGATCAAGCTGAGCAGAAAGCTCTTAATAAAATGGGTTCAATTCAGCATCTGAGGAAAACACGTCCACACATAGTATATGGTTTCATGGGGTGTATGGCACAGAGTAGAGGAAAGGAACTTTTAGGCCGTGGAGCAGATTTGGTAATAGGCACTCAAAAATATCATAGGGTGGCTGAATACGTAGAAGAAATATTTAGCGCAAGGACTGAGGCAAGAATGGATGATTTAAGAACATCTATTGTTGATACTGACGAGGAAGAGAATTCTCAGAACATGATTAGAGATGGTGCGGCTGATGATGGTTCAGTGACAGCTTTTGTTTCTATAATGCAGGGTTGTAATATGAAGTGCTCATTTTGTATTGTTCCTTATACAAGGGGAAAAGAAAGGGCTAGACCAATTATTGAAATTGTAGATGAAGTAAAGAAGTTAGCTGATGCGGGCATAAGAGAAGTGACTTTACTAGGGCAAATTGTAAATCTTTATGGGCGTCATGAATTTCCTGTAGTTGATGGTAAGAGTCCTTTTGTTCAATTGTTAGAAAGTGTTGCTAAAGTCAAAGGTATAGAACGTGTAAGATTTACTTCACCTCATCCTGTGGGTTATAAGCAAGATCTAATTGATGCTTTTGGGTATATCCCAGAATTGGCTGAACATGTTCATTTCCCTCTTCAATCTGGTTCAGATAAAGTGTTAAGAGCTATGCGCCGACCATATAAGGCTGCAAAATTTGTAGAATTAATAGAACGTATGAGGAAGGTCCGACCTGATATTGCTGTATCTACTGACATTATTGTTGGTTTTCCAGGCGAAGGAGATGCTGAATATGCTGAGACTCGAGCTCTTTGTGAAAAACTGCGGTTTGATAATGCATATGTTTTTAGATATTCCAAGAGAAGAGGTACTCCAGCTGCTGAAATGGATGATTCACTACAACTGCCGGAACACGTAAAAGTGGAAAGAAATCAAGATCTAATAAGTCTTATAGATCAAATTGGCAGTGAGAAAAATCAAGCTCTTGTGGGCACTCGGCAACAAGTGCTTTGTGAAGGTCCAAGTAAGCGTAGGAAAGACAGATTAAGTGGTCGGACGAGAACTAATAGAATTGTAATTTTCGATGGTAATCCCAACAGGTTAACAGGTAAATTGTTTGATGTTGAAATTGATAGGACTACTGGCCATGTATTATATGGTGTGCCAATTTTAGATTAATAATATGACCCGACAAATATATACCGAATTTTTAAGCTTACAGAATGTAGGTGTTTTATTAGGATTATATCTTATTTGCAGTCATGTTATCGCTCTAGTTAAGGAACAAAGAGTCATTAATTTGCTAAAAGATTTTCCAAGAAATAAACCTATTGGAGTAGTGCTTATAATTATAAGCAGCATTTGGGCATTTTGGTTAGTTAGTAAAGTGGACTTGGGTGAATTTCAGAAGTGGCAAGTGCCAATTAGCTGGGGCATAATAATAGGATGTGTTGCCTTTATTATCTGGGTTGATGAATTTTTAGCTGTAAGAGCTTTAGGTATTTTTCTTTTACTACTCGTATGCCCGATCCTAGACGTTGCATTTCTTAAAGAACCCGCATCCAGATTATTGCTTCCAATAATATGTTATATTTGGATTTTCTTATCATTCTTTTGGATAGGAATGCCTTATCTTATGCGAGATCACATTGCCTTTGTAACTAAAACAAGATTTAGATGGAGGTGCCTTTCTATTGCAGGAATAGTTTATGGTGTACTAGTACTTACTAGTGCAATATTATTTTGGGGATCTGAGTATCTTTAGTATTTTTTTCTCTATGGATTATTTCATTTATTAATAATACACTTAATATTTTTATGTCTTCAGAAACAGAAATTCAATCAGGCAAATATCAAACATTTTTAATTTTTGGAGCGCCTGGAAGCGGTAAAGGCACTCAGGGTAGGATACTGGGTAAGATTCCACGTTTCTATCATTGTGCATGCGGTGAAGTATTTAGGTCATTAGATACTAGAACTGATATAGGGCAAGAGTTCGTTAAATATTCAAGTCAAGGGGAATTAGTGCCAGATGATGTAACCGTAAAACTTTGGAGAGCAGCCGTTGAAGCAAAAGTGACTTCTAATGCCTTCAAGCCTGATATTGATTTTCTTGTTCTTGATGGTATTCCAAGGAATGTTGAACAAGCGAAGCTTGTCGATGAGCATTGCGATGTTGTTCAAGTATTTCATCTTTCATGCCCTGATCGAGATGAGTTAATGCGAAGAATTAGAAAGCGTTCAATCAAAGAAAACAGATTGGATGATGCGTCTGACGATGTAATACAAAATAGAATCAAGCAGTACGAAAATGAGACTAAACAATTACTAGATCATTATTCGCCAGAAATTTTAACTAATATAAATGCTCAGCAGACTCCGATTAAGGTCCTCCAAGACATTATATATACGGTAACTTCTTTAAAAGTTTGGCAGGATAGCTCGGTTGAAGTTTATTAGTTTATAGTGAAAATAGTTTTTCTGGGTACTGGTGACATTGGCCTTCATTCTCTAGAGGCCTTGTATAATTCTAAGGACTATGAGGTTTTATCAGTGTTCACTCAACCGGATAGGCCCTTTGGAAGGAAGGGAGAACTAAAAGCCTCCGCTATAAAGATTTTTGCTGAAGATCATTCAATTCCTGTATTTCAACCTGATAGGATTAAGGATCAATATGCTATAGAAATTTTAAGGAAGGCTGATCCTGATGTATTAGTAGTCGTTGCCTATGGCCAGATCTTACCAAAAACTGTACTCAGTATTCCTAGGGTTTCATGCCTAAATTTACATGCATCATTACTGCCTTATTATCGAGGAGCTGCCCCAATACAAGCTGCTATACTCAATGGTGAAAGATTCACTGGAATAACGGTGATGTATATTGGAGAAGGACTTGATGATGGTGATATTTTACAGTCAAAAAAAATAGAGATTGAAAAAGAGGAAACGGGAGGATCTTTGCATGATCGTTTGGCATCGCTTGGACCAGAATTGTTGATTGATTCTTTAAACTTATTATCACGAAATGAAGCGCCTAGAAGAAAGCAGGATCATACGAAAGCATCTCATGTATCTAAATTGTGTCGAGCAGAGGGAGAAATTGAATGGAATAATCCTGCAGAGTATATAGAAAGAAAGATTAGAGCATTTTGTCCTTGGCCAGGTACATTTACTTACTTTCCAGATGGTCAATTGGTGAAGATTTTTCCCCAGGCATTAGTTGGTCAGGATTATGATGAAAAAGCAGGAAAAATAATTTCTATTGATGCTGATGGTCTAGTTGTAAGCTGTGGGGATGGTTCAATAAAAATATCAGAAATACAGCCTTCAGGTAGAAAAAAAATGACTCTATCGTCTTACTTGGCAGGAAAAGAAATCAACACAGGAGATTTTTTGGGTATCAAAAATTAATAAAATTCTTTCCAATTTGCTCATACTATTGTTTTCTAATTGCTTAGAAAAGATTTTTAATGACTGATCAAAATCAAAGAAATAATTTTAAACGCGTTATTCTAAAATTAAGTGGAGAGGCGCTTAGGGAACCTGGAAGCGAGGATAATATATCTCCTGAAATCGTTGAAGCTGTAGCAAAGCAAATTAAGCGTGCTCATCAGGCAGGAATTGAAATTGGACTTGTTGTTGGAGGAGGAAACTTTTGGAGGGGAATAAGCGCTAGTAATAGGGGTATGGAAAGGGCAACTGCTGACTATATGGGTATGTTGGCAACTGTAATGAATTCGTTGGCTCTTCAAAGCATGCTTGAAGATATGGAGGTTCCAACGAGAGTTCAGACTGCAATTGAAATGAAGAATGTAGCAGAGCCATTTATTAGGAGAAAAGCAATGAGGCATCTTGAGCTCGGAAGGGTTGTCATTTTTGGGGCGGGAACTGGCAATCCATTTTTTTCAACTGATACGACTGCTGCTCTAAGAGCTAGTGAGATTGGTGCAGACGCAATATTAAAAGCAACGAAGGTCGATGGAGTTTATGATTCTGACCCCAATGAAAACAAAAATGCTAAAAGGTATGAGACGGTTACTTTTCAGGATTGCCTGGAAAAACGTTTGAAGATTCTTGATTCCACTGCATTTAGCTTGTGTATGGATAATTCAAAACCGATCATCGTCTTTGATATTAGTGGCCCTGATAATATTCACAAAGCGTTGATAGGCGAGTCAATTGGTACACTTGTACATTCTGAGTAATTTATTAGAGTTTATAAAAAATACTTAACCTTTAAAGAAATGGATACTGAAACCTTGATACCTGAAACCGAAGAGGCTATGAAAAAAGCCGTAGAGTACACATTACACGAATTTTCTAGCATTAGAACTGGTAAGGCCTCTCCAGCGTTAGTGGAAAATATAGATATTCATGTACAATCTTATGGATCCAACATGAAGCTCAAACAGCTTGCGGTTATATCCTCTCCAGATCCAAGAATGTTGTTAGTGTCACCGTTTGACCCATCTACTGTTCAGGATATTGAGCGAGGGTTAAAGGAATCTAAACTTGGTATTAATCCCTCAGTGGATGGTAAAGCTATTCGGTTACCCATTCCTGAGTTGTCGGAAGAGAGAAGAAAAGATTTGGTTAAGATGGTTAAGCAGATGGCGGAAGAGGGTAGAGTTAGAGTAAGGTCCGCTCGCAAAAATGGTATGGATGGAATTAAAAATCTTAAATCTGATAGTGCGATTACTGAAGACGATCAGAGGGATATGGAAAAAGAAGTTCAGTCACTGACTGATAAATTTGTTAAAGAAATTGATCAACATGTTGAAAATAAAGAAAAAGAAATCATGACTGTCTAAGCTTTAAAATTATAAACAAAAAAAGCACACCATAATGGTGTGCTTTTTTGTAGATAAATTTCTGATGCTACTATCGAGATTGGGGTAAATTTCCGTATCTAGCATTGCTTTCCCAGGCTTCGTGTCGAGCTTGAGGTAAATTACTTAGTCCGCTATCAACTCCTGATCCATCCCAATTACCGACTTCAGTGGCTTCGCAGCCAACAAAACTAATAACCAATATAATTGCAGAAACTGCACTTATAATTAGTCTGAAAATATTTTCTGTGGTCATTAGATTATTTAGAGATCTTATTCGCCTAGATTTTGGAAGATCACTCTGTCGCCTGGCTCAACTGATCCGCTGAGACCTTTTTGATTGATGTCAGCAACAGTGATTCCAGGCTGAATAGAAACAACATTTAGGTTTCCGATTCTAATGCCGTCACGTTTGACGATGAGCTCTGAGTCTCCCTGAACTCCTTGATCTTTTCCAATGTTAACAAGTACAAATCCCCAGTCTTCATTAACTGCTGTTATAACACCTTCGGAAGAGTTTCTTTCAATGCTTGATAGTCTGTCGGCTTGAACTTTCTCAGCTTTTTCAATTCTAACCTCGTTAGCAGCAACTTTTTTACTAACTACATCAAGTTCGGCTTTTTTAGTCGCAAGGTCTTGTCTTGCGCTTTCTAAATCACTTTCTAATTTTTTGATGGTAGGAGCAATAGTTTGTAATGTTGTTCCTGGAAATTTTTTGCTAATTTCTTTAACTGCGTTTTCAGCTTTGGCAATTTCCTTATCGATAGGTGCTTTTTGTGTGTTGAGACCAGAGATCTCATTATCGAGTCTTTCGATGTTAACATTATGACCTGCAGTCTTTGCCTTTGAATCTTCTAATCGGGTTTCTTGAACATATAGTGCATCATATGATGCATATAGTGCAGGAAAATCATTATCAGTTATTTCCCCTAGGGTTGTGTTGATCTCATTATTAAGACCTATTCGCTCGAGTCTGTTTGATTTTAGTTCACCGCGGTTTTGCACGCCAAAGATGACTGAAACAATAATTGCTAAGGCAGCGAGGATCAGTGGGATTTTAATTTTCATGAAATGATTTTAGTTTGAGGGGTGTTTAATTCTAAATTGATTATTTGATTTATTAAATCTTAACTTATTAAAGACCAAATGGATCTTCTTCAGCTTTAGGTTCTTCAGGCTCTGGTTCTTTATCACCACCAAGACCAAACGGATCGTCTTCTTCTGCAGGTTTTTCTGTAGCAGGTGCG
>CESM01056826.1_pt1 | contig 11606 bp, 9 predicted proteins | sample 361421 | NCBI WGS metagenome assembly CESM01 (sample SAMEA2622219, study PRJEB7988) | marine metagenome | isolation source: saline water (ENVO:00002010), including | reverse complement strand
AGCAACAGAAGTGGTTGAAGAAGCACCTGTAGCAACAGAAGTGGTTGAAGAGTTTGTTGAACCTCCAGCAGATTTATTTTCAAAAGTAATGAGAGCATTGCAGTATGGTTCTCTGTTTGGACTCATAACTGGTTTTGTCCAAGCGATAGCATTAAGCACCTATCTTTATGATGGTTTAATTCTTGAATCTGAAACCTTTAATCTTATTACAGAGTATAAAAAAACTACTTACATAATTGCCACAACCCTTTTGATGACATTTTTCGCTGTAATTAACACAGTCAATGTTAAAAAATTACTTGAATCTAATTTTATTGGTCATGGAATAAAAACAACTGACAGGGAGTCTATTTTCCAAGGTGTTGGTCTTGGTTTGATGTTTGGCTCAATTGCTGGATTTTTTATAACATCATCGATAGGTCAAACGATAGAGCCAATTCTTGAAGATGACCCAACTGTATTTTTACTTCCAGTTTTCGGTTCTTTTTGGAGAATAATTGTATTATCAACTCTATTTCAAGCAGTAATCTCTGTCATTTCAGTAATTCTTGGTGTACCAAAAGGCTTGGAGTCTTTCGAAGAAGAAGAGGCGGTAATTATTCGCAATAGAATTACTGGTTCAGCGGTAATTCCATTGGGTGCGATTTTAGTTGGAGGCATAATCGCAGTACTAATTTCCCAGGTATTTATAAACTTTCATGATTATGCACCGCTATTTGCATTAATTATTTCTGCCGCAATATTAATGTTTTCTGCCTTAATGAGTGCAGGCCCTAAAATAAAAATTACAAAGAACGAAGTTCTGATTACAGCCCTAGGGCTAATCACTCTCACAATAATAATTGCTTCCGTTGCTGCCAGTCAGCTTTAGATTTTATGAACAATGAATCATTTAATGACCTTGCACACATCGAAGAGTATATTCAATCTGATAGATGGAATGGTGTAAAAAGAGATTACTCATCTGAAGACATACAGAAATTAAGAGCACCATTTGAGAGCATTAGCCCTATCTCTGGGCGTGGAGCTAAGCAATTATGGCATCTATTAAATCAAAAAGATAAATTTATTTCAGGACTTGGTGCATCAACTTCCCAGCAAGCACTTCAAATGTTCAACCTTGACTACGATTTTATTTATGTGAGTGGTTGGCAGGTTGCTGCTGAAAGTAATAATGGAGTAAACACCTACCCTGACTTATCTCTTTACCCTTCAAACAGTGGTCCAAATTTCGTAGAAAAAATTAACAATACAATGCTAAGAAAAATGGTAGAACTTAATAAGGATGATATACCTCCAATCGTTGCAGATGCTGAGTCAGGTTTTGGGGGCGTATACAATGTTTTTGAACTTACCTCTCAGTTTATTCATTCAGGAATAGCTGGACTACATTTTGAAGACCAATTGGCCTCAGAGAAAAAGTGTGGTCATATGGGGGGGAAGGTTGTAATCCCAACCCATGAATACCTCAATAAACTAACTTCTGCAAGACTAGCCTCTGATGCTTTAGGTTCACCCTTAGTTCTTATAGCTAGGACAGATTCTTTAAATGCAAGATTAATGACCTCCGATTTTGATGAAATTGATAGACCCTTCTTAAGTAATAAAAGAACTTCGGATGGGTATTATCCCATTGAGAAAAACCACGAAATGGCCATTACTAAATCATTATCATACTCAGAGTATGCAGACGTCATTTGGTGTGAAACAAATACACCTGATATAGGTTTTGCGAAAGAGTTTGCATCAGAAATAAAAAGACATCACCCAGAAAAAATTCTGGCGTATAATTGTTCTCCCTCATTTAATTGGACAGAGAAATTTTCAGATCAGGAAATTGCAAAATTTCAGAATAATTTATCTGAGTTTGGATACAGTCTCCAATTTGTTTCTTTGGCTGGTTTTCATTCAATGGCAAGCTCAATGTATGAGCTAGCTAAGAATTATAAAGGTGGGAATATGAAAGCTATTGTAGACTTGCAAAAACACGAATTAAATTTAGCCAAAGATGGATATACGGCAATTAAGCATCAACAGGAGGTTGGTGGAAATTTTTATGAATCGATAGGTGAAATAATTATGGGCAGTGAATCCGAACTACTTTCTATAAAAGACTCCACAGAGGAAGAACAATTTTAATACAATACATCTATGGAAAATTTTAAAAACAAAACAGTAATAATGAGCGGAGGCTCGAGAGGTGTAGGTTTAGAGATTGCAAAGACATTAGCTAAAGATGGTGCAAATATTGTAATCTTAGCTAAAACAACAGAACCTCACCCAACACTTCCAGGAACAATATACACAGCAGCAGAAGAAATTGAAGCTGTGGGTGGAAATGCTTTGCCAGTGGTCTGTGATATTAGATTTGAAGATCAAGTAGCGTCAGCAATCCAGCAGGGTGTTGAAAAATTTGGAGGAATTGATATTTGTATAAATAATGCAAGCGCAATTCACCTTTCAGACACCTTAAATACCCCTATGAAGAGATATGATCTTATGCACAATATAAATGTTCGTGGAACATTTTTATTAAGTCAGCAATGTATCCCTCACCTTAAAGAAAGTGAAAATGCTCATATTTTGACATTGTCTCCACCTCTTGACATTTCAAGAAAATGGTTTGGAATGACCCTCGCGTATACAACAGCAAAATATGGCATGTCCTTAGTTGCTCATGGCCTTGCAGAAGAATTTAAAAAAGATAATATTGCTTCTAATTGTTTGTGGCCTAGAACGTCTTTAGACACTGCAGCAGTAAGGAATGTCATCGGAGCAGAATTAGTTAAAGGTTCTCGCAAACCATCAATTTATGCTGATGCTGCTTATGCTGTGCTGAAAAGAAATTCCTCAGAATGTACGGGCAATTTCTTCTTAGACCAGGATGTTTTAGAAGAAGAAGGTGTTACAGATTTTGAACAATATGCAATTCAACCTGGTGAAACATTAGTTAGTGATTTCTTTGTAGACGACAATCCAGAGGAGTGGATTCAAGCATAAAAATTAGGAATTTTTTTCCTTCTTTTTATTTAGAGCTCTTTGCGTTGCATTTAGCTCTGATTTTCTTAATCTTATAGATTCAGGAGTTACCTCTACAAACTCTCCTTCTGAAATAAATTCTATGCACTGATCCAAAGACATTAACTGCGGTGGCCTGAGCGGGATGGTTTCATCTGATCCAGATGCACGATGGTTGGTAAGCTTCTTTTCTTTAGTAATGTTTACTTCTAAATCACCTTCGTTGTTTCTTTCTCCTATGATCATTCCTTCATACACCTCTGTGCTGGGCGGAACAAAAAGTATCCCCCTGTCAACCATTGCAAGGCTGGCGTATGGAGTAACTTTTCCATTTCTATCAGAAATTAAAACACCATTAGTTCTTTGTGGTATTTCTCCACACCATGGTGCGTAGCCATCAAATAAGGAGTTCATAATTCCAGAACCTCTGGTATCCGTTAAAAATTGATTTCTGAATCCAATTAATCCTCTAGAAGGAATAGAAAATTCTAGAGTTGCTCTTCCAAACCCATTATTCATAAGATTTGTCATTTTACCCTTTCTTTTAGAAAGTTTCTCTGTGATGACTCCTACATAATCTTCTGGGGTGTCTATAAATACTTTCTCCATTGGCTCACTCTTTTTTCCATCAATTTCTTTTACAATCACTTCCGGTCTTGAAACCATAAACTCGTATCCCTCTCTTCTCATAGTCTCAATTAAAACTGCCATCTGAAGTTCTCCACGTCCTCTAACTTCAAAAACATCTGTTTTTTCACTTGGAATAATTTGTAAAGAAACATTGCTTAAAATTTCTTTTTGTAATCTATCACTAATATTTCTAGATGTGACGTATTTCCCTTCCCTGCCTGCGAATGGACCATTATTTACATGGAAAAAAATAGAAACCGTTGGTTCGTCAATCTCTATTCTTGGAAGGGGAACGGGACTTTCGTTGCTTGAGATGGTATCTCCAATTTGTATATTTTCTATTCCTGCAACTGCAATGATGTCGCCCGATTCAAGCATGTCAACTTTGACTTTTTCTAGTCCTTTAAATGTGTAGAGTGCAGAAAATTTTTGATTGCTTGTAATTTCTTCTTTTCCGCACAAGCTATATTGTTTGTTTAATTCCAGTTTTCCATTATCTAGTCTTCCAATTGCAACCTGACCAACATATGAATCATAAGCAAGATTTGTTACTAAGAATTGAGGGTTCAGTGTGTCATCTGTATTTGGTCCCTCAAAAAAATTTGTTATTAGATTCAATAAAGGCATTAAGTCGGTGGATTCATCCCCGAGATTCTCATGGGCTACTCCATCTTTTGCATTTGTATAAACTATTGGAAATTCGATTTGCTTATCATTTGCATCTAAATCAATAAATAAATCATAAACTTCTTCTACTACCTCGTCTATTCGTGCATCGGATCTATCAATTTTGTTAATTACTAAGATTACAGGTAAGTTTTTTTCTAATGCTTTTTTAAGAACAAACCTTGTTTGAGGTAAAGGACCTTCGCTAGAATCAACTAAAAGCAGAACTCCATCAACCAAATTAAGACTTCTTTCTACTTCTCCTCCAAAATCTGCATGACCAGGGGTGTCAACTATATTTATTTTTATTCCGTTATAGTGAATTGCAGTATTTTTTGAAGTAATTGTGATGCCTCGCTCTTTTTCAAGATCTCCTGAATCCATAACTCTATCTTCCATTACTTGATGATCACTAAATGTTCCACTTTGCTGCAAAAGACCATCGACTAGAGTTGTCTTACCATGATCAACATGAGCAATTATTGCTATATTTCTGAATGTTTCTTTTGCCATAAGCATGTAAGTATAGGGTTCTTATATTTTATAAATTATTTAATATATAACTTTAATAAATGTATTAGTTTCCAAAGAAGTCGATTATAGACTCCCAAGCTTTCACTTCAGATCTATAAAATTCAGAAAAAGTACATTTACTACAAGTTATTACTAGAAATTTCTGGTTTTGAACATTAAAAAACTTTGATATACCCCCACTAGTCATACTGACTGTTTCACTTGTGTGTGATTGTGAAAATGAATCTTTGTTTCTGCTTTTATCTCTTTTATTACTTACCGCAGAAGAAGTATTACATTTTGGGCATGTCCATAAATTATTGTCCATGGGTTGATAATACTTGCTAAAGTACAAGTGTGAAGAAACTTTTTAGCATATTTATTTTTTCATTACTTCTTGCCGCTTGTGGAGCTGGGGAAGCCTCTTCTAATGAATCTTTAATAATCCGAATAGTTGATGATGAATTTTCTCCTAAAATCATTAACGTACCTGTTGGTTCTACAGTTATTTGGGAATCAGGAGGAGCTAACAATCACAATGTAATCGCAAGTGATGGATCTTGGCAGGCTATTTCATCTGACTATTTTGAATATGGAATTATCACAAAAGGTGATCAATATGAATACACCTTTGAAGAACCAGGGGTTTATGAATATTATTGTCCCTATCACGGCACTAACAATAAAGGGATGGTTGGGACTGTAATTGTAGGTGATGTCGAATACACTGCACCCACTGAAAGTGTAATTGTTGAACTAAGTGATAATGTACTTGAGGTTGGTGCAGATAAACAATTTACTGCAATCCAAAGTGCAGTCGACATGGCCTCTGAGGGTGATTTAGTTTTAATAGACCCTGGGGTTTACAACGAAAGCGTTACAGTAACGACTGATTATCTAACAATAAGAGGTAAGAACAGAAATTCTGTCATTATTGATGGAGAATTTATGAGAGAAAATGGTATTCAGATTTATGACACAGATGGAGTAACTGTAGAGAATTTATCGGTGAGAAATTTCTCTCTGAATGGTGTCTACTGGAATGGATCAAAAGGGTTTAGGGGATCATATTTAACAGTTTATAACAATGGAGACTATGGTGTTTATGCATTCGATTCAACAGATGGGGTTTTTGATAATATATATGCATCAGGTCATCCAGATAGTGGAATCTATATTGGACAATGCTATCCATGTAATTCCTTAATTTTTGATAATGTAGTAGAAGGAAATGCACTTGGATATTCCGGAACTAATGCGGGTGGGCATCTTTACTTATATAGAAATATTTGGAGAGATAATATGTCTGGGATTGTTCCAAATACTCTAGATTCAGAATTAAATCCACCTGGAAGAGAGACAACAATAATTAGCAACCTGGTGGTTGATAATAACAATTATCAAGCCCCCACAAATAGGTTTGGCCTCGTTGCAAAGGGAATGGGCATTGTCGTTCCAGGAAGAGTTGGAGATGTTATTGAAAAAAATATTGTTGTAAATCACGATAAATATGGAATCGTTGCGAGCCCTATGTTGGATGCAAAATTATATTTTTCCCAACATGTTCAGGTTAAAAATAACCTTGTTCTTGATTCAGGGTATACAGATTTAGCACTAGCAGGCCCGTGGGGTCCTGGAAACTGTTACGAGGGTAACATTTATCAAACTTCTACACCACCATTATTAGAGCAACTTCACAACTGTTCATCACTTGAAAGTGAGGGCATTTTTTCAAGATTTCCTTTGCAAGGTGACGTGTCTGGATTAATGATGCTTGCCGGGTTCTTTGCTGAAGCCCAGAATGAAGAATTAGATAAAAACAGATACAAAGAATATCCATGGCCAAAAGAGCAGCAAAATATGGAATTTACAAATATCAATACTCCTAGTCCAGCTATAAACCTATTTTATATTCCAAGTTTGGATGCAATGGAGCTGCCCTATGATCTTATGGAAGAAGATTTAAGTAATTTATATGAAGCAAAGAAGGAGATAATAATGAGTGGAGTGCCTATTTCAAGCCCAAGTATTTGGCAGTTATTGTTTCAATTATATGGATACTTAATGCCTTTTGTGCTTTACGCAGCATGGACGGCATTAGCATTATATGATTTGAACACTAATGAACAAGTTTCGGGTGGAAAAAGATATATATGGTTAGCCGTAGTATTTTTGGTACCATTTTTTGGAGTTCTTGCGTACCATTTAGTTGGTCCAAGCTCTATATCAAAGACAATGAAATATGCTGCTATAGGAGGAGGACTAATAAGTTACTTAGTAATCCTCATCCTTACAGCCGTTATAAGCGGATTAGTTTAGTTATAAAGAAATAACTTGATCAGGCATGTTTCCTGATAATGCTTGATATAAGTCTGGGAAGCATCCAGCTGCGACTCCCTCAACTGTTCCTTCTGGAGTGTATCCTCCATCAGCATTTTGTGAAGCTAGGCCTCTTTGATTTGCACACTGATCACACATCATTAACAGCATTCCTTTTTCTGCAGCTATTTTTGCAAGCCTTTCTCCTTTAGGATTCCCTTTTTGAAGCAACATTGTGTTGTCATCAAAAAAGAAAATTCCAACAACATCGACTCCATGATTACCCGCTTCCAGTTGAGGTAGTATCATTTCCCCAACTTTATAATTAGCAGCATTCGGTGAATTTAGTACGTAGGCTACTTTCATTTTTTTTCCTCCATATATTTAATTAACATTATATTGAAGATATGAGTTATCAAAAAACACTTTGCTATGGAACCTTAAATCCGGACCTTGTATATTTCATAAACGAGCTACCTAATGCTGGAGGAGATATTAGAAGTAGTGATTATAAAATACGTGCTGGTGGCACCGCTTTAAACTGCGCTGAAAATATTGCTAATTGGGGAATAGATGTATCCGTTCTTGGCAACAGCATAGGTAGAGATGCCTTAGGTTCATATCTTATCGATGAATTAAAAAAGAAGAATATATCACATGAAAATTTACTCATTGAAGATCACTTCACTCCTAGCTGTTCCATCTATGTAGATAAAGATGGTGAAAGGACAATAATTTCATCTGGTTATTCTGAATGCAACTGGAATAAACTAGATAGTGTAAAAGAATACGACTCTCTTCTTATTGATAGGTATTCTATTCCTCATATAAAAAACTCCGTTACTGATGTAACAGAAAGCGGGGTTTTTGTAGTGCAAGCTGGATATGAATATTCAATAGACTATAAAATAGATTTTTTAGTTGTCAGTAAAGATGAGATAGACGTTATTGAAGCTGAAAAATTATTGAATAAAAAATTAGTATCAAATATACTTTTAACTCATTCAAACTTACCTGCAAGATTAATTAGTTCGGAAGGCGCAGTTGAAATAACTCCACCAGATTTCAAAACTATTAATTCAACAGGAGCGGGTGATGCAACAGCAGCATACATAGCAGCGTATGGTATAGATGATGTTATTTCTACTATGAAAAAAGCTTGTGCAGCAGGAGCGATTATTGCTGGAACACAAGATCTGCCAACCATTGAAAAAATTAATGAAATATCTGAATTAGTTGAAGTTACCCCTCGTTAAATATTGGGCGTTCTTTAGAGAATATAGTAAAATAATATAATGGCTGTAAATTATAAAGCTCCGGTAAAAGATATAGTATTCGGATATCAAGTAATCAACTCCTATGATGTTCTCTCAAAAATTAGCCAATTCAGTGACTTTTCTGAAGACATAGTTATACCAACAATGGAAGAGTGTGGAAAATTTGCAGAAGAAGTATTAGCTCCAATAAATGCTGTAGGTGATGAAAATGGAGCTACAATCAGCGACTCTGTGGTGACAATGCCCGAGGGATTTGTAGAAGCTTATAAAAAGTTTGCAGAAGCTGGTTGGTCATCAATATCTTTACCATCAGAAATCGGTGGTGGCGGTATGCCTGTAGTTTTATCTGGTGGAACCCTAGAAATTCTTAGTTCAGCAAATCTTGCTTTTGGACTAGCCCCAGGGTTGAGTGCAGGAGCTATATCAGCACTTAACTTTCATGGGAGTCAAGAACAAAAAGACAAATTTCTTCCAAAATTAGTTTCTGGTGAGTGGACTGGAACAATGAACTTAAGTGAGCCACAGTCTGGATCTGATTTAGGCACAATCACAACAAAAGCTGAAAAAAATGAAGATGGCACCTATAGCATCACAGGTACAAAGGTATGGATCACTTTTGGTGAGCATGATATGACAGAGAATATTATCCATCTAGTTTTAGCTAAAGTTCCGGGCTCTCCTGAAGGAACTAAAGGAATTTCTATGTTTATTGTCCCTAAATTTATGGTTAATGATGATGGATCACTTGGAGAGCGTAATGAAGTTAAGTGTTTGTCTATTGAAGAAAAATTAGGAATTCATGCAAGTCCAACTTGCGTTATGGAATACGGGGGAGACAGAGGAGCCGTAGGATATTTAGTTGGAGAAGAAAATAGAGGATTAACTTACATGTTTACAATGATGAACGAGGCGAGAGTTTGGGTAGGAGGTCAAGGACTTTCTTGCGCTGTGCCTGCGCTTCAAGGTGCTGCCCAATACGCGCGTGATCGTGTTCAAGGAAGACCTGTGGGAATGAGTAAAGAAGATGCAAAAAAATCAACAATCATAGATCATGCTGATGTAAGAAGAATGCTCATGACTATGAAGTCTTACACAGATGCTATGAGATACCTCATGTATGACAATCAGCTTATGATGGATTTAGAGTATTTTGCTGAAGATGAAGAAACTAAATCTTTTGGTGAAGAAAGGTGTGGCCTTCTTACCCCTGTGACCAAAGCCTGGGTCTCTGATCTCGGAGTTGAACTAAGCTCTATAGCAATACAGGTGTATGGGGGCATGGGATATGTTGAAGAAACTGGTGTAGCTCAATACTTAAGAGATGCAAGAATTGCACCAATTTATGAAGGAACTAATGGTATTCAGGCATTGGACCTTATGTTCAGAAAATTACCTTTAGATGGGGGCCAAGCAATGCAACGTTTATTATCTGAGGTAAATGAAACTATTGAAACAATGAAAACTGGAGATGATGAGCTGAAAAAAATGGCTTTGCTTCTAGAAAAAGAAGTAGCAAATTTATCTGAAGTCACTCTTTGGCTGGGTGGCAAAATGCTCGAAGGAGAACTTGTAGATGCTAGTTCTGCAGCAACCCCTTACATGAAAATGTTTGGCCAAGTCATCGGCGGTTACTATATGGCTAAAGCAGCGATTTTGGCTAAGAAAAAGTTTGAAGAAACCAATGATGAGTTTTATGCAGACAAGATTACGCTTTCTAATTTCTACATGGAACAATTATTGCCTCTAGCATCGGGATACACTTCATCTATTAAAGCTGGTAAAGAAGACTTATATAGTATCAAATCTGAAAATTTCTAATTGATTGAACTTTTAAAAGACAAAAAAAATTCAATTGCACTAATTGGAGCAAGTAACGATAAGAGTAAGTACGGATACAAAATACTCTTAGACCTCAAAAATAAAGGGCATGAAGTTTTACCTGTGAATACCAGAGAAGCTGAAATTCAGGGCGCCAAAGTTTATAAAAATGTCAAAGAGATTGTTGAATGCCCATCAATAATTAATTTTGTAGTACCCCCAAATATAGGTATTGAGATTACGAAAGATTTAGTCGCTAATGGTTATGATAATTTTTGGTACCAGCCAGGAGCGGAAAGTGAAGAAATTTCAAACTTTCTTGAATTACAAAATAAAAATTTTATTGATGACAAATGCATTATGGTTGTGGCGGGATTAATTAACAACTACTAAGTCTATTACTCTGACGTATTGTTAATATCGTTTAACTCTTCGAATGATTTCTCTAGCTTATTTTTTCTCGTGGTTTTTAGTTTTTCAAAAGACTCTACTGTTTGGTCCAATCTTTTTGTGACATCATCAAAGGACTCTATAAATTTAACAATTTCATTTTTTACTTTTTCATGTGCTAAAAGTATATTCTTAGTGTCAGTCTGTAAGCTAAATAGTTTCATTGAATGTCTTATGGTCTCAAGATACGCCATGAGCGTTTGAGGACTTACTAAAATAACTTTTTTTGAAAACGCATATTGAATTACGGGTGTTTTATTAGCACCAATTTCTGAGGTTAAGAGAAAGTGATACAAATTTTCAAGAGGAATGTACATTAACACAAAATCTACAGTGTCTTCTTCTGGCGAGATATATCCTTCCCTTGAAGACGTTTCATCAATTTTGGATTTAATTGCTTTGTCAATAAATTCTTTATTCTTAGTTTTAATACTTTCTGTAATTTGCTTTCTTGCAATTTCGTCTAATGTTTCATCCTCTAAATCAAGATTTAATTTTGATAGCTGCATATATAGATTCAATGGAAACTTTGAATCCATGTTGATCGTTTTATTATCTGGTAAGTAAAATGTAAAGTCTGGCTTGTTTCCACTTTTCATAATTTTTTGTGATTCAAAATGTACTCCATCTTTGTATTCCATAATGCCAAGCAAATCTTCTACCTGAAACTCTGCCCATTGACCTCGACTCTGATTGTTATTAAGCACAGATATAAGATTTCTAGTTTGTTGATCTACACCACTTATTGAGCTTTTAATTTCTCCTGTTTTTTCCAAAAAATCTTTTACAGTTTTATCGGATTTATCTAGAAGTTTGTAAATTTGAGACTCCTCATTTTCAATAAGCTCACTCACTATTCCCTTAATTAAATATTCGTCATCTTTTTCATCAACATCATCTTTGCGAGAAACGATA
>CESM01206021.1_pt1 | contig 11629 bp, 10 predicted proteins | sample 361421 | NCBI WGS metagenome assembly CESM01 (sample SAMEA2622219, study PRJEB7988) | marine metagenome | isolation source: saline water (ENVO:00002010), including | reverse complement strand
CTTATCAATCCTTTTTTTAAGTTCTCCAGTAAAAATTTTATCTACTTGCCCGACATGACCTAAATCCAAACCTCCTTCAGTAATTTTTTTTGAGGCTTTTATAATTTGATACTTACTATGATTAAAAGAAATAGCACTACCACCAAATTGTTTAATTAACTTAACAATTTCATTATTTATCTTAGTACCAAGAACCTTTTTTACTATGTTCATTGCCGGTTTTGAAGTCACCCTTAGTCCTCCAATAAATTCAGATTTAACTCCAGCTTTTAAAAGTTCTTTTCCAATTTGGGGTCCTCCTCCATGCACAACCACAGGTTTCATTCCCACCAACCGCATTAAGGCAATATCTCTTGTGAAACTCTCTTTAAGGGGTTCTTCTGTCATTGCCGCCCCTCCATACTTAACCACAATTATTTTGTCTTTAAATTTCTGTATATACGGGAGTCCCTCACTTAAAACTGAGGCTATATTTTCGGCTTGTTTTCTAGTTATAGACATGATTAAAAAATATTGAGTTCAGGATCTATACTTTTTAGATTTTGATTAAATAAATTTTTTATATCTTCCAAATCATTTTCTGTTTCTGCTTCAAATCTAAGCACTAAAACCGGAGATGTATTAGATGCCCTCAAGAGGCCCCATCCTCTTTCAAATTCTACCCTGATACCATCAATATCAATTATAAGGGCATCATCAAAATATGAATTCTCAATAAATTTCTCCACTATCCCAAACTTTTTGTCCTCAGATACAGAAATATTTATTTCAGGAGTTGAGACTAGGTTTGGAACATCATAAAAAATATTTTTTTCTTCAGAGGCAGCTATTATTTCTAGCATTCTTGCTCCAGCATATATTCCATCATCAAATCCAGGCCACCTATCGTTAAAGAAGATATGACCACTCATTTCTCCTCCTAGTTGCGCGTCAGTCTCTCTTATCTTTTGCTTTATGAACGTATGACCTGTTTTGCATATAAGCGGTTCCCCGCCCAAATTTATTATTGCATCTGATAGTAATTTAGAGCACTTAACATCGAATACTATTTTTGAATTGGGGTTGTTTTGAATTACTTGTTTTGCAAATAAGATCATTTGACGGTCAGGATATATCATCTCACCTTCTGGAGAGATAACCCCTAATCTATCTGCATCTCCATCAAAAGCCAGACCAATTGAAGAGTTGTTGATGTCTACACTTTTAATTAATTCTTGCATATTTTCTATCTTGGAAGGATCTGGATGATGATTTGGAAAGGAGCCATCAACTTCACCATATAGCTCAACAACATTACACCCCAATCTTTCGTAAACTTTTTTTGCAACAATGCCTGCCGCACCATTTCCACAATCGATAGAGATGTCTAATTTTCTTTCAATATTTATACTTTCTACTATTCTGTTGATATAACTCTCTTCAATATTTTCGCTTTTTAAAAGTCCATTACCGCTCTTAAAGTCGCTATTAATTACTCTGTTTTTTAAAAGGGTTATTTCTTCACTGGAAGTAGAGTTATTTTGAAAAACAATTTTAAAACCATTGTATTCTCCCGGATTGTGACTTCCGGTTATGACAACTCCGCTAGATGAACTCAGTGAAAATGTTGAATGATAGAACATGGGGCTGGTAACGATTCCAATATCAATAACATTACATCCGCTTGATATAACCCCAGAAGAAAGCCATTCAAATATATCAGGACTAGACAGTCTTCCATCACGTCCAATAATAAATTCGTTAAGACCTCTGTCTTGGGCTTCAGAGCCCAAGGCTTTTCCAAGATTTATAACAACTTCTTGATTCAGATCTTCGTAAGCTATACCTCTTATGTCATTTGCTCTAAAAATATGTTCGTTAAGTTTCACAAATAGATTATATCTGCTGACTAATCTATTTGGTCTATATAAAATAATTTATATCGATAGAATATAAAAAAAATTACAGGAATTTGTTTTGGATCTTTCAAAAATAAACGGCGAAATCTGGTTTGATGGTGAAATGATAGATTGGCAAGAAGCTAATACTCATTTATTAACTCATACTCTTCACTATGGTCTTGGTGTTTTTGAAGGTGTCAGGGCCTATGAAACTCAAAGAGGACCTTCAATATTCAGACTTCATGACCATACGGATAGACTATATAAATCTGCCGCTACAGTTAATATGAATATTCCTTATACAAAGGAGCTAATCAATAAAGCTCATGAGAATGTAATAAAAATAAATGATCTTAGGGAGGCCTATATTAGACCTATGTGCTTTTATGGATCTGAAGGAATGGGTCTTAGGGCTGATAATTTGAAGGTTCATACTATGGTAGCTGCCTGGGAATGGCCTTCGTACATGGAACCTGAAGCCAGAGAAAAAGGAATAAAAGTCAAACTATCTTCTTATAAAAGACAAGTCAAAAATCCTGTTTCAAATGCGAAAGTGAATGGAAATTATGTTCATTCAATAGTTGCACTAAATGAGGCTCTTGAACATGGCTTTGATGAGGCATTAATGCTAGATGCGGACGGGTATGTTGCAGAAGGAAGCGGCGAAAATTTCTTTATAGTTAAAAATGGTGTACTTTTTTCTCCAGATTTGGATTCTTGCCTAGATGGAATCACCAGAAGAACAATTCTAGATTTAGCTGAAGAATTAGGCATTAAATATGAAATCAAGAAACTAAGTGTTGGAGACGTTTTAGAGGCTGACGAATCTTTTTTTTCAGGAACTGCTGCAGAAGTGGTTCCAATAAATTCGCTTGACGGCGATCCTATTGGTTCGGGATCAAGAGGCCCCATAACTGAAAAGCTACAAAGCACTTATTTTGATCAAGTTAGAGGAGTTAGGGAATCAAATTCTTCCTGGCATACCTATATCAAATAAAGATCATGAGAATTTTAATCATAGGACCATCTTGGGTTGGTGATTCTGTTATGGGCCAAACTCTTTACAAGAGACTTAAAGATGAAGAGCCTCACTGCATAATTGATGTAATCTCTCCCCAATGGTCATTGCCCTTGATGCAAAGAATGCCTGAAATCTCAAAAGCCATTGCTTCTCCATATTTGCATGGAGAAATTAAGCTTTTATCTCGATATAAATTTGGTAAGAAATTACAGCCATCTCTTTATGACAGGTCAATAATACTTACAAATTCTTTGAAATCTTCGCTGATTCCTTTTTTTGCTGATATACCTATTCGTACCGGATGGTTAGGTGAAATGAGATATGGTTTATTAAATGATATTAGATATCTTAAAAAGGAATCTAATAATTTAATGGTTGAAAAATTTGCTGCTTTATCCCTTAAGGAAGATAACTATTCTATAGAGAACTTATCTTTTCCTTGCTTAAATATAGACTTAGAGAACCAAAAAGATAAATTAAATTTATTCAAAATTAATTCTGAAACATCTAGCTTGGCTATTTGTCCGGGTGCTGAATTTGGACCTTCAAAGAAATGGCCAGCTGAGTACTATTCAGAAGTGGCAAAAAAATATATTACTGATGGATGGAACGTTATATGTTTTGGATCTCATAATGATGAAGAAACTGGAAAGAAGATTGAGGCTCTAAATCATTTAGATCAAGAAGATAAATTCCATAATTTAATAGGTAAAACCTCTTTAGTGGATGCAGTCGATCTATTAGCTCATTGTAATAAAGCAGTGACTAATGATTCAGGTTTAATGCATGTTGCAGCTGCAGTTAAAACTCCCTTGGTAGCAGTTTATGGTCCTTCTTCTCCGGAATATACACCTCCATTATCAAATAAGAGGAAGATTCTAAGAAAAGTTGAAGGTTATGAAAAAACAAGAACAGGAGACACTATGGAAGGTTATCATCATTCTCTTTTATCTATTAAGCCAGCAGAAGTAATTAGTGCCCTGGAGGCCATTTAGATCTTTATGAAAAAGAAGTTGGCAATACTCTTATATAGATATTTTCCTTATGGAGGATTGCAAAAAGATTTTTTAGGAATCACTAAAGAACTGCTTGCTAGAGGTCATGAGATTAAGGTCTATACAAGAAGCTGGGAAGGTGATGTTCCTGAAAATCTAGATGTAGTTGAATTGGGTGAGAAAGGCTTTTCAAACTATTCTAAAAATAAGACCTATGTTTCTAAAGCCTTCAGCTCTCTTAAAAGCTTCTTTCCCGATATTGTATTTGGTTTTAATAAAATGCCCGGTCTAGATTTATATTTTGCTGCTGATACTTGTTTCGCAAAGCAGTCACTCAAAAAGAGTCCTTTACAAAAATATACAAGAAGATACAGGCAGTCTATGGAATTTGAAAAAGAAGTATTTTCTAGAGATTCAAAATCTAAAATTCTTCTCTTAAATGAAATTCAATCTCAAAATTTTCAAGATATCTATTCAACTCAATTAGAAAGATTAACCCTAATTCCCCCAGGAATAGAGAAAAATTGGAATCTACATGAATCAATCAATATTACAGAGAAGCTTAATTTACCTAAAAACGAAAAAATTATTCTCTTTGTGGGATCAGACTTTTCTAGAAAAGGTTTAGACAGGGCAATATTCGGTATAAGTCATTTATTGAAACAGAATATCTCGGCAACACTATTGGTTCTTGGAGATGACAATAAAGGTCCATATGACAAGATAATTAAAGAACTATCTCTTAATGATAGGGTCATATTTTTAGGCCCAAGGAAAGATGTTGCCTCTTTCATGAAGTCATCACATTTATTAGTTCATCCCGCTAGAGAAGAAGCTGCTGGGAATATAATAATTGAAGCTTTAGTTTCGGGATTGCCTTCCTTGGTTTCTAGTGAAGTAGGTTTTTCAACTGAAGTCTTGAAACATAATTCCGGAATGGTAGTTGAAGGGGAGTTCAAGCAAGAGAGATTTAATTTCCTTTTAGAAGAAAGCCTTTCCTATGAAAAATTAACTTCAGTTCGAGAGATAATCAAACCCTTAGCCGGCAATAATTATTTCTATTCCAGATTCAATTTCGTAGCAGATTTTATTGAAGAGGCATTTTGATGGAAAAACTACTTTTTTTAGATAAAGAACTAAGACAAATTTTCAGTGATGAAGATACCTTCAGTTTTGCCCAGAATATAGAGGGGAAAGTTTTTAGAAAATATGAAAATCGAGTTACAAAACAATTTGAAATTCATGATAAGAGCTATTTCATCAAGTTTCATGGTCCAGTTGGCTGGAAGGAGATTTTTAAAAACCTTATCCAAATGAAGACACCGGTTGTAGGCGCTCAAAGAGAATACGATGCTTTAAAACACTTATCCAAGAAGGCTATAAATTGTCCAGAAATAAAAGGATTTGGTAAGAAAGGTTTCAATCCAGCTAAATCTTCTTCTTTCCTAGTTACAGAAGAGCTTTATGAGACCATATCACTTGAAGATTTTTTTTTAAAAGACCTTCATAAGAACCTTTCTTTTAAACAAAAGAATAATTTAATTGAAGCTGTAGCCATTTTGATTCGAAAAATGCATTTAAGCGGCTTAAATCATAGAGATTTATACCTTTGTCATCTGCACATAAAGACAGAAATTGATTTTAATGATATTGAGATCTATTTGATAGATTTGCATAGAGCACAAATAAGATCTTCAGTACCTACAAGATGGATAGTAAAAGATCTTGGTGGTTTTTTTCACTCCGCTATTCAGTTTAACTTTACTGAAAGGGATTTTTATAGATTCATGATGACCTACTTCAATTGTTCTCTTAGGGAGATACTTTCAAGTCACCAAGGAATTATAAAGAAAATTTTAAATCGGGCTTTCTCTATGTATTTAAAACCCACTTTAAAACAATTCTCCAATAAGTCTTCATTATTATCTTCTCATGAAAGCCCATTTACTCGCCAGTTTAATAATTCTGGTAAATGGTTCATTCAAAAGAATTTTGACCCCAATCATTTCCTGCAGTTTTTTCAAGACGAAAAATCATTAATACGTGAAGGTGAGGTAATTAAAAACGAAAGGGGACACCTGATTGTAAAAGTTAAGATTCAGGATAGATATTTCTTTATAAAGAAATACAGAATAAAGAACAAATTTCATAGCGTATCTAGATTATTTAAGAAAACCCGAGCTTATAATTCATGGTTATCAATTCACTGGCTTAATGCAGTTGGAATAAGGACCGCTAATCCTATATCCCTATATGAGGGAAACGGGATTTTAGGTTCTCGAGTGTCATTTTTAATCACTGAAGCGATAGAAGGAAAAAGATTAGATGATGCTATCGATGGGAATATCGATCCAAACTTAATAACTGCAAAGATCGAGGCATTTTTTAAACGAATGAGTTGGATAAAATTTAGTCATGGAGATGCAAAAACTTCAAATTTTTTCTTGAGTCAAAATAGGTTAGTGGTTTTTGATCTTGATTCTTCAAGAAGAAATTATTTAAATTTTTTTTATAATAGGGCCGTTTTGAAGGACAAGACTAGAATTTTAAGAAGCTTAAAAAGCGACGACACATTATATTCAAAATTATCTCAAAGATTACTAGGAAGTTGATTTGAAAATTGGACTATTAAGTTATCGTAGCCATCCTTATTCTGGAGGGCAGGGTATTTATGTAAAGCACTTGAGTAAGGCTTTGAGTGATTTGGGCCATGAAGTTTCTGTACTATCCGGTCCACCTTACCCCGAACTTAATGATTCGGTTCAATTAATTAAGATACCAAGCTTAGGAATGTTTGAGACTGAAGATAGAATGAAGCTGTTTAGCTTAAAGTTATTATTCAGGCCTCTGGATTTGTACGAGTGGATAACAGTTATGACAGGTGGTTTCCCGGAGCCTTATACTTACGGCAAGAGAGTTTATAAATATCTAAAAAATAATAGAAAGGATTTTGATATTATTTTAGATAACCAATCCTTGTGCGGTTCTCTTTTAAAGATTCAAAATATATTACCTCTTGCGGTGACTATTCATCACCCAATCACTAAAGATCATAAGCTCGAAATGCAGAATGCTTCTAACTGGAAAGAAAGACTCTCCTCAATGAGATGGCACAATTTTCTTCCAATGCAGAAGAGAGTGGCTCCTAAATTAAATAAAATTATTTGTGTTAGTGCTCCATCTAAAGAAGATATAGTGAAAGAGTTCTTGGTAGAAGATAATAAGATTGAAGTAATTTTAAATGGAATAGACATTAATAGGTTCGTGCCTAGTCCTTCAAATTTAGTTAAAGCAAATAGAATCATCACCACTGCAAGCGCTGATATTCCCCTGAAAGGCTTGAAATATTTGATACAAGCTCTTCCAGAAATCTTGAAATCTTTCCCTAAAACAACATTAACTGTAATAGGTAAAGCTCCTTCTAATAGCGAGGTTAGTAGGCTTATAAGTAATCTGGACTTAAAAGAAATAATAAGCTTTAAATCTGGGATTAGTGAGAACGAAATTGTTGATTTATATCATACTTCTGAGGTAGCTGTTATTCCGTCTTTATACGAAGGCTTTGGTTTTGGAGCAGGAGAGGCCATGGCGTGTGGGGTGCCTTTGATTAGCACTCATTCAGGTGGATTAAAAGAAGTTGTGGGTGATTGTGCTATGAAGATATCGCCTTCTTCTGCAGATGAAATTGAGAAAGCGGTGATAAACTTATTTAATAATCAGGAGAAGAGAAAGGAACTTTCTGCTAAAGGTAGGCAGAGAATGGAAACAAAATTTGATTGGAAGATTGCAGCTAGTTCTTATGAATCTTCATTTCAAGAAGTTATAGAATCATTTAATAATGAACACAATACAGTATAAAAAACTTAATCTTGAAAGTAATCAACTCATACTGGATATGGGTTGTGGAGAGGGAAGACATTCTATAGGTGCCTTATTGGAAACTCCTGCAAATGTCATTGGTTTGGATTTATCTGTTCAAGATTTAAAGATTGCTAAACACAGGCTGAATGATTTTGATCTTTCAGATATCAATGCTTTTTGTACTTTTGGTGTGGGTAACATTAACGATATACCTATAAAAAACGCTTCTCTTGATGCAGTTATGTGCAGCGAAGTTTTAGAGCATGTAGACTCGCCTGAAGAATCTATCCACGAACTGGTTAGAGTCTTAAAGCCAGGAGGGGTAATGGCACTGAGTGTGCCTAGATATTTACCTGAGTTAATTTGCTGGAAATTAAGTAAAGAATATTCACAAACCCCTGGAGGTCATGTGAGGATCTTTAGGCATAGACAATTAAAAGATTTGGCTGTTAATGCAGGCCTTGAATACCAATCTTTCCATTGGGCACATGGTTTGCACTCACCCTACTGGTGGCTTCAATGTATGTTTTGGAAGACAAAAGAAACTTCATACATAGTCAATCTCTACCACAAGCTGTTAGTTTGGGATTTAATGAAAAAACCACTCTTGACGAAAATATTTGAAGCGATTCTCCAACCATTGATAGGAAAAAGTCTCGTAATGTATTTCAAGAAACCTATCTAGATGCAAAGTTCAAAATTGGAGTTTTATAGAAACTCAATAGACTATATTTTATCTGTTCAAAATACAGACGGCTCTATTCCATGGGAGTTAGAAGAGAAACTTGATCCTTGGGATCATATTGAAGCAGCGATGGGACTGTCTATAGCGGGGAAAAAAGAAGAAAGTGAAAAGGCATTTCTTTGGTTGAAAGATAATCAGCTTACTGATGGGTCATGGTATGCCGAATATTTAAAATCTATCCCTGTAACCAAAAGGAGAGAGACAAACTTTTCTGCATATATAGCAACAGGACTATGGCATTACTATTTAATATTTGAGGATAAAGATTTTATAGAACATATGCTTCCTACTTTAACTAAAGCAATAGATTTTGTGCTCTCAATGCAAACAGAAGGTGGCGATATATATTGGGCCTCTGAAGAAGGGAAGGAAATATTGGATGATTCTTTGATTACCGGCAGTAGTTCTATTTACAAGAGTTTAGAATGCGCAGCAGCAATTTTTAATACTTTTGATAAACCCGTAGAGAGTATTCTTATGGCTATGAATAAATTAAAAATATCCATTAATGAAAATCCTCAGCGCTATGATAGGAACTGGGAGAGTAAGTCACGATATAGCATGGATTGGTACTATCCTGTTTTGTGCGGTGTTTACGATAAAGAGAAAAGTATTAAACAAATAAATTCTAAGTGGTCAGAATTTATAATAGAAGGCATGGGATGTAAGTGTGTTAAAGAAGAACCTTGGGTTACAGTTGCAGAAAGTTCTGAGCTTGTAACTGCTCTTGTAAAGATTGGATTGTATACTGAAGCCGAGACTCTCTTAAACTCTTTGCATCAATGGCGTGATGAAAAAGATGGATTATATTGGACCGGGTATGTGTATGCTGATAAAAAGTTTTGGCCAGTTGAGAAACCCACTTGGACAGCAGGAGCTGTATTACTAGCAGCTGACGCTCTTTATAAATTTACATCTGGATCAGAATTATTTTCTAAAACTTGGATTTAAAAATTTTTACTCTTTTTTTCTTAGTAGACTTAAAGATTTAATCATTTCTATTTCTTTAAAGTTCCCACTTTCAATTGCCTTTAAATAAATATTATAAGGAGGTCTGCCCCCATCTTCTGGATTTGGAAAAACATCATGTATTGCTAATAACCCTCCGGGCCTTAACCTTTTTGACCACAATCTGTAATCATTTTGAGCTGCTTCTTCGCTATGACCTCCATCTATAAAGATCATATCGAAATTTATTTTTAAATCTTGATATGCTTCTTCTGATGAAGAAACAACTGGTATTACTGTCTTTTCAAGTCCAGAGGAGCTGATTGTCTCTAAGAAATAGGGCAGTGTATCAATTCCATTTCCTTCTTTATTGATTAAATCAGGATCAAAATATTGTTCTCCCGGTTGTTGCTCTTCAGACCCTTTATGATGGTCTATAGAATATAACTTTTGGTTATTTTTTTTAACAGCCGAACCAATGTAAACTGCAGATTTACCACAATAACTCCCTATTTCTAGGGCATCACCATTCGAAGTATATTGTTTTGCATAAGAATACAGGGCCTCTCCTTCTATGGGGTCTAGGAAACCTTTTACTTTGTCTATATCTATTGGCAGGTTAATCATCATAGTTTAAAGAAATAATTTGCCCTTCATCAAAATTACTTAATTTAATAATATAGATCGGTATAACGATCTCAAGGTATATAATTGTTACAAGTATGGATCTTAAAATGCTATCAAAAGGAAACGTTCTGGTTTTTGGGGATGTTATCCTAGATAAATATATATCAGGTAATGTAGATAGGGTATCTCCAGAAGCACCGGTTCCTGTTCTTAAGCCTTCAAAAGAAGAAATTAGACTTGGTGGTGCGGCAAATGTTGCTCTTAATTTATCTAGTCTTGGCTCTAATACAACATTAATAGGTGTTACTGGAAGAGATGACTCTTCCATTCAAATAAATGAATTACTTAAGAAAAATAATATTAAAAATGCCTTAACCAAATCTAATAATCCTACTATTACGAAACTAAGATTATTAGCCGCGCAACAACAACTTATTAGAATTGATAATGAAGAGGAATTCTCTGAGGAGGATTGGAAATCAAGCTTATCTAGTTATAAAAAGCAAATAAAGCTTAAAAAGAATCAAGTCTTAATAATTTCAGATTATGACAAAGGAACCCTAAGAGATATACCTTTGCTAATTAAAGAGGCTAAGAAATTTAATAAGATAATTTTAGTAGATCCAAAAGGAGATGATTTCTCTAAATATAAGTCTGCAAATATTATCACTCCAAATTTCCTTGAGTTTGAGAGAGTTGTGGGGAAAACTAAAGGAGAAGCCGATGTTACTAGAAAAGGAAAAGGGCTGATCAAGTCTTTGCAATTAACTTCACTCCTGATAACTAGAGGCTCAGAAGGCATGACCTTGCTTGAGAGCAAGAATGGAAGAATTAAAAGGGAAGATTTTCCAACAGAAGCAAAAGATGTCTTTGACGTGTCTGGAGCTGGAGATACTGTGATAGCTAGCATAGCTGCAGGATTGGCTGGCGGCTTTAGTCTTTCTGAGTCAATTAAGTTAGCAAATATTGCAGCTGGTATAGTTGTAGGAAAGTCAGGAACTGCTAGTGTCAGTCAAGTTGAGATCGGTCCTCTATTGGATGAGACCGAATCATATATGACTTTAGATCAAGCTACGTCCTATGCAAACGATATTCATAATAGGAATAAAAAAATAGTTTTTACAAATGGCTGCTTTGATATTTTGCATGCAGGACACGTTGAATATCTCGAGGCTGCGAAAGAATTAGGGGATAAATTAATTATAGGGATTAATTCAGATCAATCAGTTAAGTCATTAAAGGGGAAAAATAGACCTCTCAATACTCTGTTGCACAGAGCAAAGGTTCTCTCGTCACTCAAGTGCGTTGATAAAGTTGTTGTTTTTGAAGATTTAACTCCCATTAAAATTATCAAAGCTTTAAAACCTGATGTTTTAGTTAAAGGTGGAGATTACAAGATTAAACAGATAGTAGGTTATGAAGAGGTAACTCGATCCGGTGGCAAGGTCGTTACCGTACCTCTTGTAAAAGGTTTATCAACAACAAAGATTATTGCAAAGACGCTTCAATCTTAACCTCTATTCTCTCTTCGTTTCTCTCTTCGTTTCTCTCT
>CESM01033443.1_pt1 | contig 11644 bp, 15 predicted proteins | sample 361421 | NCBI WGS metagenome assembly CESM01 (sample SAMEA2622219, study PRJEB7988) | marine metagenome | isolation source: saline water (ENVO:00002010), including | reverse complement strand
ATACTGGGCATTAATATGGTCTGGTAATCCAAATGGTAATGAAAGTAATGACTGGTTGGTACTCGATCCAGGCAATCTTAGAAGTGGTAATGGTGGTTATAGTCAGCAGATAGGTCCCCTATCATTTGGTAGTGAAAGAGGTTCTGCCTCACAAATTCCACAAATGATATGGGGTACAACTGATGCTTATAATGAGTACAGTTTCATACAACAGTGGGAACTCTGGTTGCATTAATGATTATAAATACTTTGGAGGTTAAAAGTATAACATGGCACAGTTAAACCTGGGAGCTATTAAAGATTTAGGAGGCATTGGTGGATTCACTTTCTCCACAGGTGGAATCACTGCTAACGGCACACTGACTGTGAACGATATAGAAGTTGACGGTACTCTTGCTGGATCTTCTAATTATATTCTCCCCAACCCATCAGGACACACTGATGAATTCATAAGTAATAACGGATCTAACCTTACATGGGGTACTTTAAGTAGTGCTTCTGGTGTTAGATCTATGCAAGTTTGGACTAACAACGGTACGTGGTATAGACCTAGTGGTGTAACCACAGTCATGATCACTGTTACTGGTGCTGGTGGAGGTGGATCGGGATATTGTGAATCTGGAGGTGCTGGTGGTACTGCACAACGTCAGTTAGACGTTACTAACGTATCTTCAGTATCAGTATCAGTTGGTAACCCAGGTGGTGGTACCAGTTATTCAGGATGTGGTGGTAATGGTAACAGTAGTTCTTTCGGGTCTTACTGCTCTGCATCAGGTGGATATGGTGCCAATTGTCGTCAAGGTAGAGCAGGAGGTATCGGTGGAAATGGTTCTGGCGGTAACTTAAACGTCTACGGTGGTGGTGGAACAGGATATGGATCACACTATTCATATGGAAACCATCAAGGTAGTGCATCTTATTGGGGTGGCAGTCAACCTGCAAGTCACCAACAAGCTAACTATGCTCATAGACACCAATCACACTGTGCTTGGGGTGCTGGAGGAAATGGTGCCAGATTTGGTAACAGAGGTGCCAGAGGTCGTGAAGGTGTCGTGGTAGTACACGAATTTTACGGATAAATAACAATAAGGTTTAAACTACTATGTCAGGACTTAAAGTATCAGCACTAAAAGACTTAACTGGGGCACAGGGATTCATGCTCGCAGGTGGTAGTATCAGTGCGACTACTACTTTAACAGTATCAAACATCGTGATCAACGGAGCGATCCTAGGAGGGTCTACTTTCGTTGTACCAGCGATGGGTGGTAACCAAGGTAAAGCACTGAAGTCAACTGGATCCAGTTTTGTCTGGTCTGATGTTACTGCTGGTAGTGGAATTCGATCCATGCAAACATGGACATCCAATGGTACATGGACTAGACCTCAAGATTGCACGTCTATCATCGTAACGGTGGTTGGTGCTGGTGGCGGGGGATCAGGTCAGTGTGAATCAGGTGGTGCTGGTGGAATGTCGGAGAGAGTTATTGATGTTACTAACGTATCATCAGTTTCTGTTTCTATAGGTAATCCAGGTGGTGGTACCAGTTATTCAGGATGTGGAGGAGGTGGAAACACATCTTCATTTGGTAGTTATTGTAGTGCATCTGGTGGTTACGGTGCTAACTGTCGTCAAGGACGTGCAGGTGGTATAGGTGGTAACGGATCAGGTGGAAACATCAACGTATATGGCGGTGGTGGAAATGGTTATGGTGGATATTGGTCACATGGATCACACTCAGGAGGTAGATCCTTCATAGGTGGATCACAACCAAGTGGTCACCAACAAAACAACTATGCTCATAGACATCAGTCTCATTGCGCCTGGGGTGCTGGTGGTAATGGAGCACGACATAGTAGTCGTGGTGCCAGAGGTCGTGAAGGCGTTGTTATAGTACAGGAATTCTTCGGATAAAGTTATGAGTGTTTTAAAAGTTGCGTCAGTTGCAGACATTACTGGACTAGGAGGATTTACATTCACTAGTGGATCAATCACCTGCAATGGAACTCTTAAGGTTAATAACATTAACATTAACGGTAGTATCACTGGTGGATCCGATTATATTATTCCATCTATGAGTGGTCAGTCGGGTAAGTTCTTAAGTAATGATGGTACCAACCTAACATGGTCAAGTGATATATCTGCTGGAGGTGGTACTGCTGGATTTAGATCCATGCAAGTATGGACATCCAATGGTACATGGAATAGACCAAGTGATTGTAAATCAATTCAGGTTATCGTAGTAGGTGCTGGTGGAGGTGGATCAGGAAATGCTGAGTCTGCTGGTGCTGGTGGTTGCTCAAGAAAAGTAATAGATGTAAGTAATATTTCCTCAGTATCAGTATCAGTTGGTAACCCAGGTGGTGGTTCAGGATACTCAGGTTGTGGTGGTAGTGGTAACACATCCTCATTCGGTAGTCATTGCAGTGCATCAGGTGGATACGGTGCTAACTGTAGATCACAGCATTGTGGTGGAATCGGAGGAAATGGATCAGGTGGTAACATGAATGCCTATGGAGGTGGTGGACATGGATATGGATCATGGGCTAAATATGGTAATCATAGTGCTGGTATGTCTTACTGGGGAGGTTCTCAACCCTCGTCTCACCAGCAGTCTAACTATGCTCACAGGCACCAGTCACATGCTGCATGGGGAGCAGGTGGTAACGGATCTCGATTCGGTAATCGAGGTGCCAGAGGTAGAGAAGGCGTGGTAGTAGTTTACGAATACGCAGGTTAACTAAAAGTTTACTAAATAACTAACGAAGGAGATTTTATCAATCATGGCTAAATGGGCAATCGTATCCAAAACAAGTGGTGCGTTAACTGACATAGTAGATGTCGCAGACAAATTTGAAATCTATGAAGGTGCTGATGCTGAATTAAAGTGGTGTGAAGTACCTGATGATACAACATACGAACACGCTATGATAAATGGTGTGGTAGTGCATAGAGTAGACAACGAAGATCTTAGAACGGATGCTGAAGTTGAACGTATTCTTGCATATGGTGATATGGGTGAGCAACTTGACATGCAGTATAAAGATGCAGTCAATGGTACTACAACTTGGAAAGATCATGTTGCTAACGTTAAAGCAACTACGACTAAACCTGATAGTATTGCAGCATTTGTGCAAGATCCAAAGAAAGTACAACTAGAAGGTCGTCCTGCATGGGATCCTTGGGTTGACAACTGGACACCACCAAGTTAAGATAGTTACACTATAACTTTGTTATGAAATTTACTGTAGTGGGAGGTGGCACTGCTGGTTGGATGACCGCAGCTACTCTTCTAAAAGCATATCCAGACTCACAGATAACTGTGTATGAGTCTCCCGACACTCCAGCAACAGGAGTAGGTGAGTCTACTACGCAGTTTTTTAGGTATTGGTTAAACTACATTGGTCTTGAAGATGAAGACTGGATGAAGGAGTGTGACGCAACATATAAGTGTAGTGTAAGATTTCATAATTTTCATAAGAAGGGTGATGATCCTTGGCAGTATCCATTTGGTACACCAAGAGATGACATATATTCACCAGATTATTGGTATTGGTATCAGTATAAGAAAGGATGGAAGGGTAGTAAATTTGCATCAGACTATTGCATATCTGCAAAATGCTCTGATGAAAATAAATTGCCCATAGGTGACTATGCTGATAACTATTTTCCTTTAAAGAAGTTTAGTGGATTTCATTTCAATGCAGTTAAGTTTGCTAACTTCCTAAGAGATACTATATGTAAACCAGCAGGTGTGGTTCATAAGATAGAGAAACTAGATGGTAAACCAGATAATGGTTCAGATTTATATTTTGACTGCACAGGATTCAAATCACTATTAAATAAGTCACCTTGGGTATCATATGATGAGTGGTTACCTAATAATAGTGCTATAGTCACACGTGTACATTATGATGATAAAGATAAACAAATTCAACCAGTAACAGATTGCACAGCATTATCATCTGGTTGGGTATGGAATGTACCAACATGGGATACTATTGGTACAGGATATGTTTATTGTGATAAGTTTTTAAGTAAGAAGAAAGCAATAAAAGAGTTTAGGGATCATCTAACAGAGAATGTACAAAATGATTGTGCAGTATACTCTGATGATATGTTCCGTCAGATTAAGTTTAAGACTGGAAGAAGAGAGGAGATATGGAAGGGTGATGTAGTATCAATAGGATTATCTGCTGGTTTCGTTGAACCATTAGAATCTAATGGATTACTATCAATACATAATTTCTTATTATACTTCGTACGTTTAATGCAGAAGAGGACTAATGTAACTCAATTCATGAGAGATACATTTAATAACCACTGCAATTATAAGTTTGATGGGTTTGCATCATTCGTTGCATGTCATTATGCTCTTACACAACGTGATGACTCACCATATTGGAAGCATGTAAGTAAGATACGGTACCCTAGGTCATTCAAGTATGATAGTTTACTTAAATCAATTGAGATAAATTATATGGAGGAGTCTGCTAATTTTGCTGAGAAATATTCAATGCATAACCTAGCATCAGAGGCAATATTCTATATTATGTCAGGTCATGGATGGAATCCATTTAATGATGTTGTTGAGGCAGAGATGGACTTCCTTGGTGCTAATGTAGAGGAGTTTGGTAATCCTGGTTGGGATGAGTCTGAGATAGATAAGATGCCCACACCATATCAATATTATAAGGACACAATATATGCGAATTGAATCTGTTTGTATAGTAGGTGGAGGTAGTGCTGGATGGATGACAGCAGCATTATTATCTCATGAACACCCAGACCTAGAGATAGCATTAATAGAGTCAGAGCATATAAAACCTATAGGTGTAGGTGAGTCTACTCTCCAACATTTCAATAGATACCTAAAGCGATTAGGGTTAGAGGATAAGGATTGGATGCCATCATGTAATGCTACGTACAAAGCATCTATTCGTTTTAAAAATTTTAGAGAGGGTAAGGGTGAAGCATTCCAGTATCCATTTGGTGATATGGATCGTGCTCCTGATACAGATAGGACAGATACATGGGTGATGAGATTCTATGAATTGCAGTGTATCTATGGTGAAGAGGAGTACCCACCAGAGGAGTTTGCACAGTTTGTTAATAGACAGACATACCTAGCAGATGCAGGTATAATGACACGTGAGATGCCAGGTATATTAGGTACCGAAGAATCTAATTGGGATATGGATAATGATACTTCATATCATCTCAATGCTGATCTATTTGGTGCATACTTGAGAGATAATATTGCGGTACCAAAGGGTGTGCATCATATTAAAGGTGATGTGCATAATATAATTAAGACACCAGAAGGTTATATAAAATCTGTTACTACATTAGAGGGTGGATGTATTAGTGCTGATCTCTTTATTGATTGCACAGGGTTTAGGTCACTATTACTTGAGCAACACATGGGTGTTGGATTTAACCCATTTAAGGATATGTTATTCAATGATAGAGCATTGGTAACACATGTAGATTATAAGGATAAAGAAACAGAGATGCATTGTTACACTGACTGTGTTGCACAAAAACACGGATGGGTGTATAATATTCCTATGTGGAATAATATTGGTACAGGATATGTTTACTCTAGTAAGTATATCTCTGATACTGAGGCAGAGGAGGAGTTTAGAGAGTATCTAGATGACCAAGAATGCTCATTAATGCCCATCAAAATAAAACATGGTAGGCATGATGTAGCATGGAAGATGAATTGTGTTGCTATAGGTTTATCTTATGGATTTCTAGAACCACTAGAGTCTACAGGACTAATGACAACACATGAAAATGCGATACTATTATCAGATGCATTAGCACAACGTAATGGTATAGTCACTAAACATGATAGAGATGTATTTAATCATCTAACTGAGAAGATAATTGAGAGCATGAAGAATTTCGTAGCACAACATTATAGTCTTAGTTCACGTAGTGACAATCAGTATTGGATAGATTGTACCGAGACTATTGAATATGGTGGGTATAAACCTGGCATGAATGAGGCATCACTTGTTGCTCTTAATAACTATAGAAATCTAGTAGATCAACTAGAAATGAGGTTATGGGAAACAAAGCATATGGGTGAGGGTACTATCTACATTACTGCTGGTCAGGGAATACGACCTATAAGTAAAGCATTCTTCCATGAAAAGAGATCAGATGTTGAGAAGAAAGCGGTACGAGATTCACACAGAGCATATCAAAAGGATAAAGAAATTATGTTAGACTGGGTAAGTAAGCAACCATCACATTATCAATACTTAAAGGATAATATCTATGTTTAATCTATTTAAGAAGAAGAAACCTTGGATCAGGTTCTACTCAGTGTCACCAGGTGTTGCACAGTTAAATCCTTGGATACCTGCTAGTAAGGTTAAGAGGAAGTGGACTAAAGATGCACTGAAGAAGTTTTATGGTAAAGAGTCTAAGTGCCCTGCATCTACAGTAAGAAAGATGTGGAACCATTATAATGCTAAGATGAGTGGTGAACCAGAAGGTGAGAAGTATGATGGTCTATTCCAACATGCAGTAACATGTCCTGCAATACAGAAGATGATGCATACAGGTTGGGTTGTTACAGCACCAGCAGATTTCATAGTTAAGACTGTAGGTGATGGTGAGGACTTTGGATGGTTATCACAGGTAATGTTTGATACTGGTGGACCTACTTATGTTAAGGCACATGTATCAGAGCAAACTGAGGGGATGCGTCAGACTGTAGTACCTGCACCATATAGGTTGTTAGATACTACCATTAAACTTGAATTGCCTTGGAGGGTACAAGCACATAAGGATATAGTATTCTTACAGATACCTGTACCATATTATGAGGATGATAGATTCACAGTACCAACTGGTATTGTTGACCCATCATATTCATATGAAGTTAACATGCAGTTGTTTTGGCATACTGAAGTAGACAGAGAAGAGAAGGAGTATCTTATTCAAGCAGGTACACCATTAGCACAGTGGATACCATTTGATCGTAAGTACCTTGACAATTCTGGAATTGATGTCATAATAGAAGATGCTAATGAAGAGGACACAAAGAATAATAAAGTCATGGACTATAATAGGCACATGCACTTTACTGAGATGACATCCTTAAACGAAAGGATAGACAGACAAAAAGAAATTTTAGCCCTAAATAAAAACAAAGAGAGGTTCGAGTAAATGCCAGAAGATATTACAGTAGTTGATCTTGCTGAAGAAGCAGGAATTGATACTGACAAGGAAGTTAAACCTATCGATGGACTTATTTCATTTGATGAGTTAGTAATGAACTTTCTACAACAACATCATGATGCTAAGGTTGAGTACCAAAAACTCCAAGAAGCATTAGATAATATGCACTATACTAGTACTATCACTAAGATATCACTAGAAGAGTTGCAGACTAAGAAAGATCTTCTTAATAAATTAGCAGGTGCAGTTGAAGCATTAGCATTATATAAGAAGCATGTTGATCCTAATGTAACATCAAAGGATTTCGTATTTAATGATGAAGACTAATTTATTATTCCCTACACCAGTATGGACTGAAGATGATTGTAAGTTAGATATCAAAGAATTAGAGGAGTTTTGTTATTATGCCAGAGAACAAGATGATGTTGGACGTAAAGCGTCCAATGATGGAGGATGGCAGTCTGGAGACTTCAAATTAATTCAATCTGGAGGGTATCCACCTATAGGCAATACTGAATTAAAACCACTGCATGATAAGATCATGGAGGTGGCGTACCAATCATGTGACGATTGGGGGTTTCAGCAATATAAATTAAGCATGTCTAACATGTGGATCAATATTAATAAGAAAGGTAGTTTCAATCATTTGCATACACATTGTGGATGTATACTGTCAGGTGTATATTATGTGAAGGTACCAAAATGTTGTTGTGGTGAGTTAGCATTCCAGAGAGATCCTATACAACAAAACCTGAAAGAGTATTGGGGTTGTGATGATAACTTCGATAGATTCGAGAAGGAACATAATTATATGGATGTGACATTCCCACCAGCAGAGAATAAATTAATATTATTTCCTGCATGGTTATTACATATGGTGGGTAAGAGTGCTAGTGACGAAGATAGAATCTCTATCTCATTTAATATTCATGTATTCTCTGATTACCTATTAAACGATGAAGTATATCCAAAAAGAAAATCTAATCACTCCCGCTTATCTCTCTCGCCTATGTGATCTGACGTTTGGTATGAATGGATTTCCTTGGTACTTCTTGTCTGAGGATATATCATACGAAGCATCAACAGACTTTAAGTTTGGTGGTGAGAATTTGATGGACATACCTCAGGCACAGAAGTCAACAGGTTTTGTACATGTATTATTAGATCAAGAGGGTGTAGAGAGTCCATACTTACCAATATTCTTACCATTAATGGATAGTGTCAGTGATGCTATGCCACACCCAGTAGAGTTTACACGAGTTAGAATGGCATTAACCTTACCAATGGGTAAGGATCCAATGCAACACAACGCAGCACACACTGATTCAGAGAAGGATCATTATGCAGCGTTATTTTATTTGCATGATAGTAGTGGTGATACTGTATTCTTTGATCAGTATGATGATCCTAACAGTGGATCACTAGAAGATAGATGGTGGAAAGCACGTACACAAGAGTATACTGTACATAAGAGAGTGACACCTACAGCGAATAGATTATTTGCATTTGATGGACATACATTCCATGCTTCATCCAACCCATCAGGTGAGGATAAGTTTAGAATAGCAATTAACTTTAATTTTATATCTGAACATGATCTCTTTGCATAGATTAAATAAGGAATGGTATAAAGATGACACACCACAACTATGGGAGGGTGTGGTAGATAACCCTAGTGAGTTAGCATCATGGGATGATCTTGAATACTGTATGAATAACCCACAGTTCTATCAGATACAATTCTTGGATAAGAATAGTGGTGATCCATTTACATTGAGAGAGTATCCTAGGTCATGGTCAGCAGATGCAGCAGATGTAGAGGAAATATTCAAAGCATATAATGATGGACACGGACTTGTTATTAATAATTTTGATAGTGGATTTCGTACCAAACAACAGCAATTAGGACAAGTAGAGAATATATTTAATGGACAGTGTGCAATGCATTTGTATGCAGGTATAGGTGAGTGTAGTTCATTTACAGTGCATGAGGATACTCCTAGTAATTTTATTATACAAGTAGAAGGAGAGACACAGTGGACAGTATATAAGAATAGATGTGCTGAGATTGTTAAGGACTTTACTATCAAGGATAAACCTGATATAATAGATACACTAGAGGTTGTTATTGATACTGTATTAAAACCTGGTGATATTATATACATACCACCTCGTACATATCATAGAGCACAACCACATGGTAAGAGATTATCAGTTAGTATACCTATACAGCATGGTATAGAACATATGAAACCTAAAGATAGACATTGGTACAAACTATGAGTATAGAAATATTTGAGACACAATTAGCATCAGTAGATCTATTTGATAAGGTGATGTTTCTACCTTATATGTTTACACGTACAGATGATCCACCATGTGAGGCAAGACCAGAGATAGATATAACTCATAATTATTGGACACATCAGTTATATAATTTCTGCCCAGTATCAGACCCAACATACTTTCAGAATGGTGGACTTAAAGCAAGTGAGGATCCACTATACCTAGAGGTGTTAGAATATTTGGAAGCAGTTTGCCCAAAAATGCCCAAACGAGACCATTTATATGGTGCATATATTAATTGTTTAAAGGCAGGTGATACTCCTGGTATACATGTGGACGCACCATATTTTGTAGAGGATAACCAGACAGTATTATGTTATCTTAATGTTGATTATCATCCCAACTTTGGAGGTGAAACAGTATTCTATGATGATAAACTCAATGCAACACGTGTGATATCACCTAAACCAGGACGTGTAGTTATATTTGATGGTAGAATACCACACAAGGGTACACCACCTACATTCAGGTATCCTGTACCTAGGTATATCATGTCATTTAAGTACATGGATCCAGCAACACGACAGAAATTATTTGATGACCATGAGGCAGAGGGTGTAGAACCATATGAGTATCCAGTTGAGGATATGGGCATCCAAGGTTTTGATCCCAAGACAGTTGCTACTTTGGACTTGACATGACTGCTAGACTTGATACACTAATAAATAATTCAGCAAAGGACCAATTGGGGGATGGGTCTAAAATGTACATGTCACTTAAAACTGCTATTTTAAATCACGATCAAAAAGATTTACTTAAGAAGGCACTATTCTTTTATCAGAAAGATGCCTGTGAACATCATGGTGATGTAACTGATGATGATAAGAACTTAATCGAATCAATCATTGATACATTACACATGAAACATATATGATAAATGACCCTCAAGTAGTTCAATTATTCTCACAACCACTCGCTATTAATCAGGTAGCAAAGGATAAATTTGATATAATATCAAATGCTGCATCAGATACTGTCATGGACAGTGTTAATGCAGGTCACAACAATGGTTCAATGAGTAATACACAATGGTTGGAATCACAACCAGAAGTAAGAACTATTGTTGAGCAACATTTATCAGCATATGTATTTGGTGTGCTGGCAATTGATGAGACTAAGCATTACTTACAACATACATCATCTTGGGTTAATAGACATGTACCTGGCGACAATGGTCAGGGACATTCACACTCAAATGCTATGTTTAGTGGTGTTTTGTACTTTAAAGTACCAGTTAATTCAGGTAGTATAATATTTCATCTACCTCAAATGTTTCCCACATTTTGTACACAAACATTATATCCTGAGGTACGAGAATATAATGAGTATAATATGAGAGAAGCAACTATTAACCCTGTAGAGGGAATGATATTATGTTTCCCATCACATTTACCACATAGTGTTGCTGAGAATATGTCTAAAGAAGACAGGTATTCTATGGCATTTAACTATATTTTACGTGGTGAGTATGGTGAGAAGGATCACTATTTAAAACTATGACTATTCCTATATTCTTAGCGGAGGCAATACCATTGGAGATAAGAAACATTCTTAAATCTTTGAAGAAAGGCATGAAGGTTAGGTTGAAGGATGGAGAGGAGGGACATATCAATTTCATTGGTGACCAGTATATTACTGTCAGTATGAATAGAAGAGAAGATCCTAACTCAATGCATGGATATAAAGAGACAAATGTGCTAGTATATCCAGATGACTGGGATGATATGTATATTGAAGATGAGCATTTCTATAATAAAAAGAATTACAAAGGATATATCAGAGAGCATCCAGGCAACGAGACATTACCATTAGATATTACAGGGATTGATCCACAAAATGAGTGAAATTATACAAGGTAAGGTCAAGACTCTATTCGAGACTGAAGACCCAAACGTGGTACTCATACAATATGAGGATAAAGTTACTGCTGGCAATGGCAGGAGTGTAGACTTTCCTGAAGATAAAGGAGAGATATGCTGTAAGATATCAGAGTGTCTCTTTCAATTAATGGAATTGAATAATATTGATACTCATTACATGAGCATTGTACCAAGAGCAATCATGGTATGTAAGAGAGTTGAGATCATACCAATAGAAGTA
>CESM01031310.1_pt1 | contig 11645 bp, 11 predicted proteins | sample 361421 | NCBI WGS metagenome assembly CESM01 (sample SAMEA2622219, study PRJEB7988) | marine metagenome | isolation source: saline water (ENVO:00002010), including | reverse complement strand
TTAACTAGTTCTTTTAACTTACCAGATTTAATTTCTTGAAGTCTTGCTACATTAGATATTTTTGTAATTCCTCTTTGAATTTGTTCATCTTTAATATCAAAATCTAATGTCCTTAACGTTGCTATTGCGGTTGAAATATTTTCTAATTGAAATTCGCCTAAAATATTAGGCATTGGAAGCTTTAATCCACCAAGTTTATCCTCATAATAGAAGAAGTCATTCTCATAGACTGAGTAACTAAAATTATCATTAAAAAAAACTTTGTTTGAATTATTTTGATAGATATTTTTTTTAATACAATTCATCGTCTTTTTAGTGCTTTGTTTAGCTACAATAATATTTGATTTCAATAACTTAGATGTTTTTTCAAATACAATTTTTTCAATTGTTTGTTGATCTTTTTCGAGCCAATCAAGATGATCTTTGCTAATTGAGGTTACTACACTAGCCAAGTTTTCTTTTAGTATATTAGTTGCATCAAATCGATGAAATAAGCCAGCTTCTATAAGATTGATATTTTTTGGACATTGAGCAGCTTTGTAAAAATACGAAGCTGTCAATATTTCAAAAAATGTAATGGGTTTATTATCATTGATATTTTCTACTTCTTCAAATAAATCAGCTAACTCATCATCACTTAATTCTTTATTATTAAAAATAAATCGTTCATTTATTTTAAGAATATGAGGACTAGTGTAAACATTGCATTTAAAATTAGCTTCTTTTAATATTGAAAAAATCGCATTAATAGTACTGTTCTTTCCATTGGTACCAACAACAGATATTGCTTTTATTTTATCTTGAGGGTTTCCAAGTTTTTCACAAAGAATTTTTATTCGATCTAAGCTTAGATCAATCTCTTTAGGATGCAATTTTAGAAAGCGACTGAGAATTTTCTTTAGTTTCATTTTCTTCGGTGCTTATATCAGATCTTTTCTTTAACAATATTGATAATAAAGTTCCTATTTTTTTGGAAAGTTCTTTTCTTTCAACAATTAAGTCAACAAAACCTGTTTTTTCAACATATTCACTTTTCTGAAAACCTTCTGGCAACTCTTCTTTTACTGTTCCTTGTATAACTCTTGCACCAGCAAATGCTATTAATGCACCAGGTTCAGCTATATGAATATCCCCTAACATAGCATAAGAGGCTGTAATTCCACCAGCTGTCGGGTCTGTAATACAAACTAAGTAAGGAATATTTTTTTCTTTAAGTTCATTTATTGCGAGAGTTGTTCTTGTCATTTGTGATAAAGAAATTAAACTTTCCATCATTCTCATTCCACCACCAGCACTTATACATAAAAAAGGTGTTTTATTTTCTATGGCATATTGAATTGCATATAAAAAAGCCTCACCTTCTGCTGCTGCCATAGATGCACCCATAAAATCAAAATCTGAAGCTACAGCGGTAATCTTGATGTTATCAATTGAACCACCTACAACCATCATCCCACAGTCCATACCAGTTTTTTTTCTGGCACTTTTTAATCTATCTTTATACGATTTAGAGTCTGTCCAATCCAAAGGATCGTCTTTTGGAATCGGAGTTTTAAAAATTTCATAATTATTTTTTCCAAATAGAATATCAAATCTTTGTTTAGGATTGATACGGTGATGTTTATTACAATCAGGGCAAACCCAAAGATTTTCTTTTAAATCTTTTTTAAGAACTGGTCCCCTACAACATGAAGTCCAATCACTATTAGCAATATCTTCTTTAGAGGCTCTTTTATGAATAGCAGATTTGATTTTTTCACCTGCTTTTATTATTTTAGTAATCCAATTCATTTAATTTTATTTTTTAATCTTCTAACAACATTAGTAACATTTATGACAGTATTTTGTCTTTTTTTTATAGAATTCGTGATTTCCTTGCAAATTGCGCTGCCAACAACTAATCCATCAGCCTTTTTAAGGGATTTGATAGTTTTTTCCGTTATTCCAAATCCAATTACTACATTTTTTGATTTATTAAGATTTTTAATTTTTGCGTATTGTTTTAATATTTTTTTAGGAGAAACTTTTAATTTTCCACCTGTAGTAGATAGCATGCTAATGTAATAAATCATATCGTGTGAGCTTTTCAAAATTTGTTTCAATCTAGAATTTGAAGTAGTAGGGGAGACTAACTGAATAAAATTTATATTATTTTTTCTACATTTTGACGCAAAATTTTTATTTTCTGGATGAGGAAAATCTACCACAATCAGCCCATCCACTTTTGATTTTTTACATTTAGCAATAAATTTATCCTCATTATATTGAAAAATCATATTGTAATAGCCCATTAAAATAATTGGTTTTTTTTTTTTAGTTTTTTTAAAATTCTGAACTATTGAGAAAACATCATTTATTTTAATACCATTTTTAATCGCTCGATAAGCGCTTGTTTGAATTTGACCTCCATCTGCTATAGGCGTATTGTGTGGAAATCCTAATTCACAGATATCAGCATATTTTGAAATTGATTTTAAAATTTCTAAAGACTTTTTTTTTGTATTATCACCAGCTACTGTATAAGTAAGAAGAGCAGGCCTATTTTCATTTGCTGCATTTTTAAATGATTGATTTATTAAAGAATTGTTCATTAATATTTTCCTAGTTTTTGTTTTAAGATATCTCTGTCTTTTTTTGCATCCCCACATGAATTAACTATTATGATCGTATCTTTACTTAATTTTGGAGCAATTTTTATAGCTTCAGCAAAAGCATGACTTGGTTCTAAACTTGGATTAAGATTTTCAAATTTTGTAACTATTTTGTAAGCTTTTAATGCGTCTTCATCTGTTGCATAGGTATATCTTGCTCTTTTAGTATCCTTTAAAAAACAGTGAATAGGGCTTACTCCTGGATAATCTAGGCCAGCACTAATTGACTCAGTTTGATTAATCTGACCTTCGCCATTTTGACAAACATAAGCAGCTGCGCCATGTAAAATTCCAATTTTTGCATTTCTACTCAGAGGCGCCGCATGTAACTTGGATTTTTTTGGTCCACCAGCTTCAACCCCTATTAATTCCACTTGCCTTTTGTCATAATCGATAAATTCACTCCAAAATCCATAAGCAGAACTTCCACCTCCTACACAGTTAATTAATTTAATACGACTTGGAATTTTTTTAAATTTATTTTTAATTTGTTCCTTTAGCTCTCTTGAAATTTGTGCAGTACTCCAACCACAAATTTTTACAAAAATATTTGGTCCAACAGTACTTCCAACAGCCATATGACAATCATCACAATTTGAGACCCAATATCTCATACATTCACTAACAGCATCTACTAATGTTTGACTTCCAGAATAAACTGGAACTATTTGAGCTCCATTTTTTCTCATTGCATCACAGTTAGGTTTTTGTCTTTTGATGTCTTTTGCACCCATAAATATTTTACACTTTAGCCCAAACTTTTTTGCTGCCATGCTTAACATTTTTCCAGCATAGCCAGCACCAGTATCACCTACAATATATTTTTTCCCCATTGCCTTACAAATAAGTGCATGCACTGTTGCATTATATATTTTATGAGCTCCTCCATTTGCTTCAGATACAACTTTTGCCCAAATTTGTGCTCCTTTCAAATAATTAGTCAAATTTTCCAACTTTATAAATGAGGTTGGAGCGCCAATATAATTTTTGAAGTAAAAATTTCTTTTTCTTATAAAATTTTTGTTATATCTCAATCTTCCGAATTCATTAGTTAAATCTTCAACAGGTTTTTTTAAAGTTTCAGGAATAAAGCTTCCACCAAATTTACCTCCCCAAAATCCATATTTGTCGTGTTGATCAATTAAAGGAATTTTTTTTCTAATTTTCATTTTTTAAAGCTTTTATTTTATTTAAGAAAATTTCTATTTTTGAAACATCTTTAAATCCAGAAGTTTCTAGACCACCAGATATATCCACAATATCTGCTATTTCTCCTAAATTTTCAAGATTATCATCAAACTTAATACTGCCGGCTAACATAACTTTTTTATCAAATTTTATATTTTTAAGTAGTGAGTGATCAAATGACAAACTTTTTTCATATCCTTTGCTGTCAAATAAATAAATGTCTGCTACATCTTTATAAAGTTTATATTTTTCTATATCTTCAAATTTTTCAATTGTTAAAGCAGTTATAATTTTTTTATTATATTTTTTTTTAATTAATTGTATTTCATCAGGACTACTGTCATAAATCTGATAATAATCAAAGTTTAGATTTTTAATTTCTTCTAATATTTCGTTACTGGGCTTTACTAAAACTGCTACAAATTTACTATCTTTTTTATTTGCACTGATAAGTTTTTTTAATTCATCTATTTCGACATATCTTGAACTTTTTTTATAGTTACAAATAAAACCTACAAATTCTGGTGGATTAGAGTGATTAAGAATATAGCTCAATGTGTTGGGATCAGAGACCCCACAGATTTTACAAGCTTTGATCATTGATCTAAATGGTCAATTAATTTTTGGATATTTTTTTTTATATTACCTTTGGTAATGGGCCTTCCTATTACCAGCCAATCACTTCCATTTTTAAAGGCCTCTTTAGGTGTTAAAATTCTTTTTTGATCATTTGTTTGAGAATTAAATCTTATTCCAGGTGTAATAATTTCTTTTTTAAAAACTCTTTTGACTGTTTTAACTTCATGAGCACTGCAAACTATGCCATCTAGTTTAGCTTTGTGGGCCAATTTAGCTTGATGAAAAACTAATTTTTTAACATCTTTATTAAACCCTATTTCTTTTAAAGATTTATCATCAAGAGATGTCAGTATAGTTACCCCAATTAATTTTGTTTTTCCTGAGACTTTTTTTGCAGCTTTAAGTGCTTTCAATCCTGCACTTATATGTATTGTTAAGTAATTAAATTTTAAATCTTCTACAGCCTTGATTGCTGCCGCGCAAGTATTAGGTATATCTGCATATTTGTAATCTCCAAAAGTAACTTTACTTCTAAGTTTAGCGACAAAGGATCTTCCTTTTTTTGAATTTAAAAATTCTAATCCAAATTTATATCCAACTTTTAATTTAGAATTTTTTGTTTTGTTTATTATTTCTTTGATTCTCGAAATGTTTGTACTGTCACAAGCAATAAATATTTTATTGTTTTTCATTATTTAGTTTTTTAAACAAATCTTTAGCCATTTTGAAGTGAATAGTTCTTTTTTGGGGAACATTAACTTTTTCTCCTGTACGAGGATTCCTTCTTATCGAAGCTTTTTGTGTATTAGTATGAAATATTCCAAATCCTCTTAATTCCACTCTTTCTCCACGTTTTAGGGTATTTTTAATCTCTTTGAGCAAAATGCTTACAAGTTTCTCTAGATCTTTTGAGAGAATATTGGGATACGATTTCTTAAGTTGTTTAATAAGCTTAGATTTTACAATAGCCAATTTAAATCTTTTATTTGTGTTTTACTTGTCTTTGTCTTTATCTTTTTTTTTTAAATCTTCTGATAGTGAGGAGAATGGCAAGTTTTTTCCTGAACCTTCTGTACCATATTTTTCAAGAGCCTCTTTTTTTTCAATTTCTTCAAGTAATTTTATACTTAAAACTACTTTTCGTTTTTTAATATCAAGCTCCGCTATTGCGCAATCAATTCTTTCACCACCTGTGAATCGCGATGGTCTAGCATCGGCAGCATTAATTGCTATTAGAGATTTTTTAATACTAAAATCCATCTCACAACCTTCTGGTCTAACCAAAAGTCCTTTGTTATCAGTAGAAACAATTTTAACAGTTATAGTTTGATTAATTTTTTTACCATCAAACCAATCGAAAGGGTCTGGCTGAGTTTGTCTTAGACCAACTCTAATTTTTTGTTCTGAAGGTTTAATTTCCAAAACTTTAACTTTTATTTTATCACCAACTTTGTACTTAGTTAACTCTTCTTCAGCGTTATTTTGATATGTAAGATCATTACAGTGTAAGAAAGCGTCAATATCTAATTTTTCCACTTTAACAAAAAGAGAATATTCATTTTTACTCACAACCTCAGCATCAACTAATGTGTCTACAGGATATTTTTTTTCAAAAACTTCAAAAGGATTTTCTTGAGCTAACTTATGAGATATAGCAACTCTTCTTTTTTCTTTGTCGATTTCAGTGATTACACAATCTATTTCGTCTCCAATTTTAAACATTTTTTTTGCAGATACATTTTTCTTAGACCAACTCAATTCACTTGAATGAAGGAGTGTTGTAAGACCAGGTTCAAGCTCACAAAATGCTCCAAAGTCCATAATTTTGACAACCTTGGCTTTGTATATTTTGTTTAACTCATAATTTTCAATATGCTCAAAAGGGTCCGGTGATAATTGTTTAACAGAACAACCAACTTGTAACTTTTCCTTATCAACTGATATTACTTTAAGGTCATGTTTTTCCCCAATATTAAAAACTTCATCAGGATGATTAACTCTTGAGTATGAAATTTCTTGTAAGTGCACTAGTACATCGATTTCATTATTAGCATTAAAAAAACATCCAAAGGTACTATAACCTTTGACCTCTGCATTTTTGATTATGTCACCAACTTTATATTTCTCAACTATTTTTGCTTTATCTTCTTTTTTAAATGATGATATAATTTCACGACGAGACACACATGCGTTTCCTCTTATCTTATCAAGTTTAATTAACGCAAATTTTTGTGGTTCATTCATAAGGTGAGAAATATCTTTTAAAGGCTTGTCACTTATTTGAGATCCAGGTAAAAACATTAACGATTTTGTATCGATATGTTCTACTATACAGCCACCCTTACATTTTGATACAATCTTTCCCATGATGGGCTCATTCTTCTCATAAGCTTCAACTAATTTTCCCCATCCTTTTATTTTCTGAGCTTTGTTTGCTGAAACAACAACCTCTCCATTTTTATCTTCAATTTTTTCTATTAATACAGAGATTTTACCACCTTCTTTAATACTCGCTTCTTGGCCAAGGCTTTTAAGCTCATTAATATCCAAAACAGGCTCACTTTTTAATCCTTCTATAAAAAGAAAAACAAATTTTTCAGTAATCTTATTTATTTTACCTTCAACAATTGTTCCTTCGGAGAGTTTTATTTTAGATAATTGGTTATTTAGAAGGGATTCAAATTCTTTAGAACTTGGGCTAGATAAATCTTTATATATTTCCATTCGTTATTGTTTAATTATTTTTAAAAACATGATCTTTTAGATAAATTTATAATATTAATCAAGTTGCAATATATTTTAATAAGTTGGTATATTGGAGACAATATGGCTTTTTTTCAATAAAATTAGCAATTTGCACCGTAAAAATACAAAGAATTTACGGATTCTTGAAATTTTATTTCAATATATTTTTATTTAATTTTTTAATAATTTTTAAAAATGATGGAAAAGAGGTTTTGATAGAATTAGGATCATGTATTGTCCATTTCCCACCAAATATTAAAGATGCAATTACGCTTGTCATAAACACTCTATGATCTTTTAGATAATTTTTTATAATTACCCTATTTTTATTTTGTAGATTGGGATTTCCAAAAATTTTAATAGAATCACTTCCTAATTTATATTTGGCTCCAAGGTGGTCTAAAATTTTAGCACCCCATTTAAGTCTTGGACTTTCTTTCTGATTTAGCTCGTTTAAATTGCTAAAATAAGATACCCCGTTAGCTTTAGCTGCAACTAAAAAAATTAATAGAAACTCATCTATAGCAGATGAATTTAAACTTGGTGGACAATTAATTGGTTTTAAATACTCTGAACTTTTTACAAAAATGTCTGCTATTTGTTCATTCTTATAAATTTTTTTATTCTTAAAATGTATATTTATTCCCATTTTTTTTAAAATTTTTATTATTCCAATTCTGGAAGGATTAACATTCACATTTTTGATTAAAAGTTGAGAATTTTTACTCAGTGCTGTTAAAACTATAAAAAATGCACTTGAGCTTATATCTGATGGAATTTTATAATTTATTGAGTTTAATTTTTTAACTTTTTTAATTTTGATTAAATCAAAATTTTTATCTGACTTTATCTTAATAGGTATTCTCAAATTTTTAAAAAACAGTTCAGTATGATTTCTAGATTTTCTTGCTTTTATTTTTGTTTCTCCCGGTGTATTTAGGGAAGCAAGCATTATGCTACTCTTACATTGAGCAGACCCTCTATTTTCTAAATAATAAATTGCTTTGGGTTCATTAGTTCCTTTAATTATTAAAGGTAAACCTTTTTTTTTATTTTTAAATTTAGCTCCAAATTTTCGAAGAGGATTGGTTACTCTTAAGAAATCTCTTTTCGACAAACTTTCATCTCCTGTAATTTTAATCTTTTTATTTGAATGGACAAGTAGTCCTAAAATTAATCTTGCTAAAGTTCCTGAATTGCCTGCATTTAAATTAATGTTGTTTTTATATTTATAACCATTAATACCTACACCATTCACCTCACAATAATTTTTTTTTACATTTACTTTTACACCTAACTTTCTTAAACAGTTTATTGTACTCAAAATATCTTCAGACTTTAAAATACCATAGGCTTTGGATTTTCCAGTTGCTTGAGAAGCTAACAAAAGCCAACGAATAGAAATACTCTTGTCACCATCAACAGATATTTTTTTATTAAACGGTTTTATTGTATTTTTAATTTCAATACGGTTTATCATTACTTTAAAAATATGATTATTTAAGCTGAAAAGAGTCCCCAAAATAAGCTTCTCTAGCATTAATATCTTTTATTAATTCAGAAGGGGTACCAGATGCTATAACATTACAATTAGAAACCACAAAAGCCTTATCAACACACAAAAGCAAATCTCTAGCTTGGTGATCACAAAGTATAACAGATATATTTTCTTCACTCTGTAGGTCTACTATTATTTTTTGAAGTTTTTTAATTGTCATTACATCTAAAGCAGCAAAAGGCTCATCTAATAATAATATTTTTGGTTCACTCAACAAAGATAGGGCTATGACTAGTCTTTTTTTTTGACCACCTGATAAATATTTAGCTTTAACATCTCTAACTGCATCTAGTTCAAATTTTGCTATCAGATAACTAATCTTATTATCTCTTAAATTCTGTTTTTCTATTGTTATCTCACTTATTGCTTTCAAATTTTCTAACAGAGTTAGATTATGAAAATATCCACCATATTGTGGCACATAACCTATTTTAAATTTTTTTGATCTAAGATAAATTGGATAGTCATTGACTACTTTAGAATTTATTTTGATAGAACCATAATTAGGCTTCAGTAAGCCAGTTATTAAATTAAAAATTGTAGATTTTCCAACTCCATTTGGTCCCAGAAGACCAACGATTTCCCCTTCATTTGTAGAAATGTTAATATTTTCTAAAATTTTTCTTTTTCCAAAAGATAGAGAAATATTTTCTAAATTAATAACTTCTTTATTATTTTTGAACGATTTAATTCTAAATTTTTTAATAATTGCCATTAAAAATTACTTGTTATATTAACTTTTTTACTCTTATCATTCATTAATACTAAAATATTCTTAGTTTTTAAATCAAATTCTACTCTATCAGTCTTAATTTTAGAGTCTAAATTTTCAAACAAAACATTATCATAAACTGTTGCTAGATTTTCTTCAAAATTTAAATCTAAACTTTGTGAATTAATAGTGTTTACACCATACTTAGCAACTACATTCCCATAAAATTTTGTATAATAAGTCATATTGTTATAAATAGCATTATCTGAATAAATAATAATTTCAGTTTTGTCATTTAAAATAATTTTTGCATTAACTATATTCATTATAAATTCTGAGTTATTTTCTGACATAGTTCCAGAATCAGAATTTATAAAATATTGATTATTATCAATATCCTTTGAGTTATAATTTAAATTGTAAATTAAATTTGAATCATTTTTAGGTAAATTTTGATTTTCAATACCTTTATCTTTAATCAGTCTAGCAGACTCTTTATCAACTTTTAGATATTTATTATAAAATATAATTACTGACAAAAAAATTAATAATAAAATAGAAAGCTGTATTAAGATTCTTTTATTAATCACTGGTGTTTTCAAGAATGTTATGGATATGAATAATTCCGACAGTTTTACTTTTATTTAAATTATTTACTACGCACAAACTAGTAATTTTTTTACTATTCATTATAGATAATGCTTTTAATATAAGTGTATCCTTGCTAACAGAAATGGGATTTTTAGTCATGATATCTTTTACTTTTTTATTAAAAATATTATTTATCTTTTGAGTTTTTCTTCTTATTTGTCCATCAGTTATTATTCCAGTTGTTTGATTTTTATTATTAATAACAATTAATGTACCCAGATTCTTTTTTGTTATAATATTAAATGCTTTCCTCATTGTGTCTGTCTCTTTAATGAAAGGTATTTTTTTTCCTGTAAGCATCAAATCTTCAACAGTTTTCAATTTTGTTCCTAAGCTTCCAGAAGGATGATATTTTTTAAAATCTTTTTTACTTATCTTTTTTTTGTTAATTGTTGCTACTGCAATGGCATCACCAATACTTAATTGATTGATGGTGCTTGATGTTGGTACAATACCCAAACCAGCCTCAGCGACCTCAGGAATTAAAAGTTTAATATCAGCTGCTTTATAAAGAATTGATTTTTTCTTAGACATTATTCCAATCAATTTAATTCTATTTCTATTTGCATAATTAATAATATTTTTTAGTTCGATAGAATTACCGGAATAGCTTATTAAAATTAATATATCCTTTTTTGTTATTGCTCCCATATCGCCATGAGAACAATCATTTGCTGAAACAGAAAAAGATGGTGTTCCAACAGATGATAGAGTTGCAGAAATTTTTGAGGCAATCAGCCCACTTTTTCCTACACCACAAAGTATTACTTTAGATTTACAATTTACTATTGCATTTACGGCATCATTAAATGAATAATTAATTTGTTTTTTTAATTTTTTCAGTGCACTTATTTCTAAATCAATTACTTCTTTGGCAATTTTTAAATAATTATTTTTTTTCATTAATGAGACCAAATATCGTCTTTAAACAAGGCAAGATCAAGATCTACTCTCGTTTTTAAAAATTTTAAACAATCTTTATATAAATTTATTCTTCTTTCTCTTTCTAAAATTTTTTTTAATTCATCATGAATTTTGTGGAGATAAACAACATCATTAGCACAATATTTTAATTGAGCCTGTGTTAACTCCCCGCCAAAGTCTGAATTTTGAAATTGTTTACTTATATCTATGTTAATAAATTCCTTAATTAGGGTTTTTAAAGAATGGCTGTCAGAATAAGACCTTGCTAATTTAGAAGCTATTTTTGTATCAAGAATATTATTTGTATCTGTTTTAAGGTAATACTTTATATGAGCAATATCGGCTCTTCCATAATGAAATATTTTTGTAATTTTTTCATTAGCTAAAATATTTATTAAATTTGGAGCTTTATAGTCCGATCTATTTAGCTGAACTATATGTGCATCATTATTACCAGATGAAATTTGAATTAAACATAGGGGATCTCTTCCAACATCTAGACCCATAAATTCACCATCTACAGCTATAACATTGCCTAAGTCTAATTCATCTGGTAAATCACTTTTGTGAAGTTTAATATCAATATTCATTTTTAAAATATATATATATGAAAGCAAAAAATTGTCTAATTTTTGGT
>CESM01235677.1_pt1 | contig 11656 bp, 11 predicted proteins | sample 361421 | NCBI WGS metagenome assembly CESM01 (sample SAMEA2622219, study PRJEB7988) | marine metagenome | isolation source: saline water (ENVO:00002010), including | reverse complement strand
ATGTTATAAAATCAGAACTATTTAATTGATTTACAGAAACACCTTGATTAATTTCAGACTGAATATAATAGTCGCTTTCATTTATGTCGTCTGATTGTTTTGCTAATCCGGTATCATGAAAATCTATAGTAAAGTTTATGCTTTGTTGGTCGGCTAATTGCCAATCTACAACATATGAAAAATCACAAGAACCGTCATCTGATGTTGCATTAGGATCATAATTGTTTGCATTTGGATTCGTACAACCAATAATAATTTCTGTAATTAAAGTTTGTTCTGGTACATCATTTATTTCTTTAATATAAGGTTGCATTTGTTCTGTAAATTTATTCACTAATGAATCATTTATTTTATTGAAAAAATTAAATAGATTTAATCTATCTAATAAATTTATTTTTTCTACTGTTTTATCCGAAACTTTAGTGTCGTCAAAATTTCTTGGATTGAATCCAGCCAAATTAGTTGAGGATTTTACCAATACCGAATCATTACTGATTCCACCTATGGTGGCAAAATTATCATAGTTAAGTAAATTAACTTCATAATCTTCGGATGGATTAATCAGTATGTTGGTTTCAAATTTCTCATAACCACTTATGGTGTTTTCAAACTGCGACATTACAACGCCTGATATGGTGTAGAATCCTGGTTTCTCGTACTCGTGTTCCAATAAGGTCGTACTTTCTAATATTAAAGTTTTGCTTGTGTGTTCTAATTCACTCCCATCACCCCAATCAAGTCTAAACAAATGATAACCTGTATCACCATCGTTATCGGCATAAACATCAAATTTATTGTCACCACCCGAAGTTCTAGCTGCTTTAAAACCATACGTATCGATATTTTCTAAATCTGTTCTACCTGATACTCTTGGTATAATGTAATAATTTATTTTACCCTCTGTGGTTAATTCATACTTTTCAGAATCTATGTTTTTATCATAATACCTATCTAATCTAATTATTTCATCTGTATTTGGATTAATTACAAACGGAACAGCATCGATAGAAAATTGATTAGTTACGGATTGCAATCTCCTTTCACTATTTACGATTGACTCGTTATTACCATCTTGTTGTATAAAGGTTGTTTGAAAAATAATTCTATCATCCGTTAAGTAAGGTTGAAAGTTATTTGAATTAAAATTTAAATTTTCCCAATAATCCCTATTGTTTAGAGTCGTGGTGCCTAATTCTTGCCTCCCATCAAAGGATGCTGACACAAAGGTTGAAAAATCATCTTCTTGTTTTAAACTATAATTTATATTTTTTATTACAACATCCAATCCTCTATCTGGTTGAAATATTCTAACAAATTCATTTCCTGTGCCACCCTCGGTTGGATGTCCACCTATCGATTGGTCGTCTTTAAAGTCGGTAAATAAATCTTCTATTTTTGTAAATTGAATCATAATTCATTACATCGGTGCTTGTTCATCAGATTCTTGTTCGTATTCCAATTCTATTTCTACAAAAAACTCAATTGTCGAACCTATACTTTGTCCTGGAACAGGCTCAGTTAAGTTAACCGTATTTCCACCTATTGATTCGATTACAAAATTTTGTGTTTGCCCGTATTGAAGCAAGGTAACGGTCATTCCAGCCTCTACCTGTTGTATTAAATTATTATCATCTACAGATTGAACTGCCCATATACTGGCATCAGGTGTAGGCATAGCTAACGTGCCAGACAATGTAACAGTCCGAACTTGTTGAGTCTGTTGTTGAGTCTGCTGTTGAGTTTCTATTTCCTCTTCCTGTGTTTCTTGTTCTTCTATATTTTCAGATACATTTATCTGTAATGAATCAACCAAGAACCCACGTGCTGTTAGTAATTCCGATTTACTAATTATTTCCACTTTACATTTAGCACCCAATCCACTATTAGCAACTAACTCATCATCGTCATTACGATGATTCAACCAATATTGTTTACTGTTACGTAAGGATGATTGCTCATGTAGATTTAACTCTTCAATGTTTGGATTATAAGTAGCACATATAAAATACCACTCGTCTAAACTATCGGTTAATATTTGTGGATAAATCTCATGTATTACGGTATCATCATAAAAATCAATTGGACTAGTTTGATTAGCAGTACGTCTACCTCTCTGTGGAGTTCCCCAATGATTGTCTCGTAGAGTTCCATCTTGTTCTCTTACGGCTAATCTAATCCATCTTCTGTAGTTACCATCAGCATCTACATTGGTTCTTGTTTCCAATCTAATGCCACTACCATCTTCTTCCAATGGATTACCGAAGTTAAAAAGAGTACCCTCTGAGGTTTTACTGACGAATCTTACCCACATGGTTACTGTGAATCCATCATTTAAATAAGAGTTATTTTTTTGAAACTCTAACTCACCGTTGTTAGGTGCTCTTAAAACAATTGCTTGATTTGGTTTTCTTATTTTTAAAAAACCACTTGATTTATTTTCATAAATAGGTCTTTGATCTTGAACTTCTTGAACAACATTGTCAACATCACCCAAGTAATTATTCAAACGATTTCTCATGGTCTCTAATGTTTTACCCACATTTCTAACACCATTATTATCTTCGGTATGGGAATCTAACCGAGTTATGAAAGCACCTCTTTTGTTTTCAAAACTTATTCTACTTTCTACATCTTCAGTTTCGTTTTGTATTGACTCGCCAACACCATCGTTATCCACATCTTGAAAACCAGGTTCGGGTCCTATTAATTCATTAAACTCTTGAAAAAAATTATCAACACGAGTCTGCTGTGTGGATTGTGGTGGTAACAATTCAAATATGTTTGTATCTAATATTTCTTTAGCTTTTGTGGCACTTACTCTTTGTCCTGTTGACGGAGTGGTTAATTGAGATAGGTTCAATACATTTACCCATTCGTAATAATACCATTGACGCAAGTAGTCATCACTATTAGGTGTTCCAACACTATTTACAATATGAAGTAAATCACCAAACGGAACATCAATTTTAACCTGCTCATTTCTATACCTTAACTTATAATTTATATTTTTTATCTTAAAATTTTCTGGCATGTTTTGTGCTGCTGACATGTAATTTTCTAATCCATATTGACTTATCGTATCTGATATAACAACATCTTCATCAGGTGATAATTCAGATACAACTGATATCTTGTCTGATATGAATTCACTTAAATCAACAACGCCATTGTCAACAAAACTAGAACTTATATTATTGATTACTAATGATAGTTTACCATCGGTTAAATCCTTTTTGTTTTCTGGCGTGTTTCTATCTTTTTTAAAAAATACTAATTGTTCGTCATCACTTCTACCAGTTGTTATTTGACCGTCTCTGATTGTAGTTTGTAATGTGTTCAAATTCAAATCGATTGATGCCTCTTCTCCACCTTGTGTCATGTCAAAAAAAGTGTTGTTATTTGCATAATCGTTATCCAATTCACTAAACCACTTTGTGTAAACCAAATCAGAAAAGGTTTCTTTGATTACGTTTTCATCTATTTCAAATGTATCGGATGTTGTTGAACCTTCTATACCATAATCAAACTCATCTCTCGAAACAATTATTTCCCTAAGCACCATATCGTGAATGACATTTATCTCACCAGCATTAATCATCAATGTTCCGTCTTGATGTTTGTGATAAGCACCGTAATAAGGCTCGCCTGCTAAATCTCCAAACTTATAAACAAACTGTGATGGAAATACTATTGGTGAATCCAAATTAATTTCAACTATTGGATTTAATCCATCCATGTTGATATTTTCAACCGATTCTATTGTTGTTTCTAATGAATTATTTACTATTGTTATATCACCTGATTGAAATGGTGGGGGAGTAGAAGAGTCTATTGTGTATTGAGGATCAATTAAAAATAATTCTCCGTTTATCTTGTAGACTTCAACTTCACCGTGATCTGTTATTAAAGGAGTCTGACCAGTTATGTATTGAACTGTATCACCTGATTCAAGTTCTCCGAAATCCTGTAGTGAAATTTTAATAGTACCATATCCACCACCATAACTTCTGCTCATAGATCCTGATGTATGATATGGCATTTTAACTCCTTAGTATGAATTCAAAATCATCATCGTATACGAGAGTTTGGTCATCATTGTGTTTAACTTTAATTAAAATTTTATAAGCTCTGTTTGGTTCAAATCCATTTAAATCCTGCATAAAGTAAGGTGAAACTGAATCACAACTCATTGTGGTATAAGCACCAAACGGAATGACTTCTTCATTTGTTGCCATATCAATTATTGAATACGAAGCACTACCCTCGGCAAAGTAACTACCACTTACGGTTTGTATTGATGTGGTAAAACTCTTATTGATGTATCGTTTACGAGCACCGATTCTAAACTTAACGGTCTCAGTTTCTTTGTATGCTTCCCTCGTATGTAACTGATATAAAAAGTTCTCCACGTTGCCGGACAAATTCAATGGAGTTAAACTGCCGGTATTTGAGCCTGTTGCTGGAGAATGGTCATCCCATCTTAATTCCAACTTAGGTGAATAGATTGTATTGGTTTGTCTTGAGAAGAATTTTAAATCTTCAAAACTACCCGTTGATGTTTCCCTACTGCCAGATAATCTTAGTAAAAATCCATGATTATCATTGTCTCCACTAAACCACTTTTTAGCAATACTCGTAACGTCCATGTTGATGTCAGGTTTTTCCAATGAAAAGGATTGTGTTACCTCATCAGATGAGATGAATGAAGCACCTTGTGTTGCCCATTGTAATTCAATACCATTTTTATTTTTTCTAAACTTCCAACTACAACCTTCTGTTGTTTTTGGTCTATCTGCTTCCTTACCGATTCCCTCGTCCCATGATTCACTTATTGGATAAGCAGCAATATCATAGGTTTCACTCAATCCACTTGTACCTTTGGTTTCATAAAGTCTTAAATAAAGCTCATAGTCCTTAGGCAATACGGATGAGCTAATGTAACTTTCTATTTCATCCGTGTCAAACTGAATCAATGCTCTTGTTTGATAATGAAACTCTTGATTAAAAAATACCTTTTTGATTTCTAATATTTCATCTTGACCAGTATTCTTATCCTTGAAGTCATCACCCGTGATACTATCCGAACCACTATTGATAAAGGCATCCTTGACAGCAAAAAAATAACGATGCATTAGACTACCCTCCCGTATATGTCATTATCAGGATCTCTTAACTCAAACACCGCTGGTGTAACGGATGGTTTTACTATATCGTTTACTGTGGCATTTTCAAAGTTATATTGAAATCCATAACCAGCAGTTCCATTAACTGACGGTGTTCCATCACCCTTGTAGAAGTGAAATTTCTTTGAATTTAATGAAGTCGGAAAATTATCTATCTCTGAAGTATCTTGTATTAACTTTAGGGTTTTGATTCCGATGACACCATCCAATCCTAATATATTATATTTTAAATCACCGAGATTTATGTGTTGTCTGAATTGCATCTTTCCTACTTTGAAAAACTCTTTGATTACATTTATGGTTTCTAATTTTACATCGGTGGAATTAAATCTTCTGTCATAATTGACTTCAAACTGAACTCCAAAGTTTATTATGTAGCCAGAAAATATATCATCTTGCAATTGAAATCCAAAATCTAATGAATCATTTATCATTCTGAATTGTTCCACATACAATCTTAAATTATTCAATGCTAATAAAGGAGTTTGTACTAATTGTCTTTGTTGATTATAAGACAATGTATAAATTTTTAATGTTCCAATATCATCGTTTCTATGTACATAACACTTAGCGATGTTACCAAACTTTGCTGGTAGATTTAAAATTCTTGCTTGATAATCTTCACGAGTTACACATCTCAATTGTGAGGCAAAGAATGATTTAGCATTCTCTCTAATCTCATCAACGGTTTGACCATCAGTACCACCCAATGCCGGTACATCATTTGTAACTGTAATCGATTCATCCGAATTATTTATCTTGGTTAATTCACCAGCTTGAGCATTGGAATCAGCACCACCACCAACTCTATAAGTTATGGTCATTATGGTGTTAGATGGTGTCTCTCCTAAATTCAATGAGTTGTTAGTTGTTAAGTTATTCAAACTGGCATTTATCACACTACTTGGAACGCCAGACAAATTTAATCCTTGTTGTTCAATCATTGAGAATAAACTAGCTCCACTTGAACCTGAAATATTTAGTCTATTTAATCCATTACCAAATTGTAACTTCATTGTGTTATCATCAGGATCTATTTTAGTTGTAAATTTTTTGTTAGTGTTTATGTAGTCTAATGTAAATGGAATAGCGACCTCGGTTGATACACCACCACCCACGATGTCTTGATTGTAAGCATCACCACGTCCGTCTTGTGTGTAATGAGTCTCCTTTAGTATTCTGTCTTGTGCTAAATAATCAACCTCGTACCATCTTTGATTAGAGGAATCTACACAATTCAAAACCTCTATAACATTATCTTCACCCAAATCCAATTCTAAAAATTTTGTAGGACTTGTTATGGTGAATGATTTTGTTTTGGTTTCACCAGATACAGCTTGTACAAATCTCGTTAATGTATAGCCTGTTGCTTCTCCGTTAGCATTAAATGAGGTTGGTGCTCCAATAGATGGAACATCAGGAGAACCAGACACGGTAAAGTCAATCTCACCTAAAGTTTCAAATTTTAAATTAGAGTCTATGTTTGATTGTATCTGTAATCCACTATTTATTGGATTTTGTGGAGCAGAGCTATAATCAGGATTACCATCAGCATCCACACCTACATCCGTGGTAACTCTCAATCTAGCTAATGATGGTGTGTTAGGAGAAACCTTGTATCCTAAAAATTCAGACAACCTAACCACATTTCTCTTTTCCGTAGCGGTTGCTAAAATGTTTTCCTTGTAATTATAATCAATGTAATAACTCAATACATCACCAACATAACTTGTCAATTCAATCAACATCATACCAGGTGATGTCTCGTTAAAATCCTTGTAAGTATCAGGAAAATAAGCTTTAGTGTATTCTATTAAATCTGATTTTATTGAGACAAAATCTTTACTCGTGTATTTTACATTCGATGGTTTATATTTTTGGTCTTGTGAATATGCCATTACCTTACTCCAACACTACACCAACCGATTCAATCGTGTTTGGTGCTCTCTTAATATTAAATACTATCTTGATGTTAATTTGATTTTTATCTTGATTGCTAGTATCTATATCTATTTCCCTTAACTCTACAAAAGGCAACCAAGTAGCAAAGGTATCCACAATATCGTTTTCAATTTGAACTTGAGTGTCCTCTGTAATTTGTTCAAATAAAAACCCACGAATACCCATACCCAAGTTAGGTTGAAACATTCTCTCACCCTTTTGTGTCTGTAATAATAATCTGATATTATTCTTTACCGACTCAATTGTTGTCTTAGTTGTTGCAAAATATCCGTCTTGATTGGGTATTCTAGCAAAAGGAAAATCAATCCCAACAGATACTCTTGTATCCTTGTCTTCTATGAGTTGGTTATTTCTTCTATCAAGTATTGGCATTATTTATTTCCTATTTGTATTTATTCGATTCGCCTTTGACTTCTTTTTTTCTTAATCTTACTATAGATTTATCAGAACCATCCTTTGCTAATAGAGAACCGTTTGCAGCTTGATTCTGCACATCAACATCAGCGGTTGAATCAATAAAGGGAATACCTGGTGCTTCACCTTGTAAAATCATTGGTGTTAATGGTTGAATAAGCGGAGCTCCTGGAGGTCCTACTGCTGGTATCGGTGTTGATGGAGAAGAAGTTACAATAGGTACAAAAACAGGTGCACTTAACTTATCCACTCTTAATACTGCTCTATCCGTAAAATAATCAAGTATTGCATTTGCCAAGTCTTCTGCTAACACCGAGACCTTTTCCTTACCCTCAGCAGACACCTCGTAATCAGGATCTTTATCAACCTTGATGTTCTTCAAGAAAGCATTTTCTATGTCGGTTTTAAGCCCCATTCTTTACCCTTGATTTTTCGTCTGCCTTCTTAATTACCTGTGAGTAATCTTTCGTTAAAGCATTTGCTAAATGGTCTGGCAATTGATTAACATTATCTTGAACTGATTTAACTTCAACACCATCCCTTTCAATTGTTTTCCACTCACCAGATTCAGCCGTTTCTTGAAGTAAACTATTTAAAACATTACTATTGGTTTTGGGTGATGATACATTTGATTGAACCTTATTCTCACCGTTCATCAATTTTTTAAAATCTGTAGTTTGTGGCACCTGAGTTCTAGCTTCATTTATATTACTAGAATTACTCTTAACTACTACTTCATCTAGTTTTTTCTCAAGTCGACTAAATTTATAATCTAACTCTTCTCTTATTATATCTCTAATTAACTTTTTAAATATATTAACCTTCATTCTTGACCTCTTACGTTTTGTTCTAAATAATGATACTGACTTAAAAATCTTGTTCCACCACCAGAACCTGGTATTGGTAGATTAGTATTTTCATCAATTTCTCTTGGTTGTAGTCTATCTATTAGACTCTGTATTCTTGGTAGAATTGGACTTGATGTAGCGTCAACCATTGGAGTTGGCACACCTTGAACCAATGCTCTTGAATCCTTTAACAATGTCATAATTTCCAATAATATTATTCTGAGCTCATCACCCAATACCATAGGTTGAGCTTTGTTCTTTGCTTCCTTACTTATATAAATATTCTGAGATTCAATAACTGTGAATCCTTTATTTGTAATAGTTACATTTCTACCAGCACCTAAATTAATGTTACGAAATGCTGACACGGTAAAGTCATTGTTTTGAGCATCAAATGTAATCCTATCTGAAAACATTATTATTTGGTCAAAATCAGTTTGCTGTTCAGCAGCTTCTTCAACTTGACCAAAGGACATGTTAAATATATTTTCACCATCATCATTACCATGACCAATAAAGTAACCAGGATATTTGTACTCATTACCTATGTTTGGAAAGGGTAAAGTTTCTCTTCCCAATCCTATGACTCTATCACTTGACAGCTGATTATAATTATCAAAGTAATCAGGTATCCTACCTAAAGACAACAATCCCATTATAGAACCATTGTTTCCATTCAGATTATTATTTCTAATTATACTATAAGGATTAATAAATCTATATCCAAGTTGAAGTGAATTACCATGCCTCCCCTCTAATGTCAAATCAGATACATTAGACTCAACCTCAGCATCAGAACCTACCTCACCTATGCCAGTATCATAAGGTCTATCTAATAATATATTTTTTATTTTGTTTACTTTGTTTATTGCTCTTTTTACAAAGTTTACATTATAACCGTTTTCATCATCCTTTCTATCATCCAATACTATTCTGTTTGGATTTAAATTTGGATTATATAAATGGTCTGGACTATAGTTGGGATTATTCAAAGTGTTTAGAGGACCTAAATAAAAAAATATACTTCCTATTTGAGTATATAATACGCTGTCTCCACGAGAAATAGAATCAGCAAATCCACGTAGTAATGGTTGTGCTAGATAAAACTTCTTAACGTAATCAGATGGTAAGTTTATATCCTCTGAGTCTGTTGGTGATAATAAAATACATTGACTAACATCAGATGGAGCTCCATATACGGGATAACCAAATGAATTCAAATCATTGGCATCCAACACTACTTTTTGTACGTGACCGTGATGAAACTTATAACCAGACTCTATTATCGAATCTTGATTAACCTCACCTATTACATTTGTACTTTGTGGATTTACTCTACTGGACACGTTAATTACCTTTTGGTCTTAACTTTACAACATCCTTAGTTAATTCATCTGATTTCTTTTGTAAATCACCTGACATATCCTCTAAAGCATTCATCAACTCTTCCTTTTCATCCTCACTTAATAAAGAGGTCTCTTCGGTAACGTCTGCTTGTTTGTTCATGATTCGTTGGATTACCGTGGCTAGTTTCAAAAGGTTATCATCGTTCTTGACACCAACATCCATGAGTTCTTTTAGTATGGGTCCTACAATGGCTATGTCTTCAATGCCTTGTATGTAACCATGTACCTCTTGGACTAACAGGTCAATCTGAGTCTTTTTTAACTTAGAATTCTCGTATATCTCTTGAGATAAATCAGAGAAGTTTTTATCACCGAATATTTTAAAGTCTTTTTCCATAACATTCTAATAATAAATATAGAATGTGAGAAAAGTTACAAGGAGCCTGTATAATTTAGATTATCAAGGTGCCCTTTAAGCAAAACTTCTTCTTGTATTTTGGGATATATTTTACGAAATACGTTGGATATTTGAGTTATTTTGGATGTTTTGACATCGGTCATCTCTCGTATCATGATGTATAGGGCTTTCTTATTGAAGTTATCAATCTGATCTTTGTTCTTACATAGAAATAATATCGACTCCGCCACTCGTTTGTCGTTTTCTTTGGGGAAAAGATTATCTAAATTATCATTAAAGTAATCAACGGTTTTGTTAAATACTTCTGTGGATACTTTTTTTTCTATGTTGTCATCATAATTACCCTTGTCGTATAGAACATCGATGTTGTCGTGAATTTTTAATTTCTTGTAGTTTGCATTATTATTCAATATCAAATAGTTTTTAGCAATAATACTAAAGTAACTAAATGCTTTAGAACCACGAGTCTCATCGAACTTGTGCATGTTGATTACAAGGTTGGATACAACTTCCTCTTGTAAGTCTCTAAATGGATAATCAAAGTAACTAAACTTAAATGTATTAATTATGTTTTCAGCTAGCTTCATGAAAGCTGGATGAATTGTTTCTGTATAAATCTTATGTCTGAATGCTATGTCATCCGAGTGATTGTATTCAACTATAGCATCGTGTACGGGTGTACCAAAATATATTTTACTTTTTTTCTTACGCTTCTTTTTTACTGGCATCGTCAACCTCTGTTTCAAATAATTGTTCTAATTCATTACCAAGTTGTTTTAACTCTGTAAAGAAAAAACCAACTTCATCATCGGACTCAAAGGTCCCTTTATCGTCTATTGTTTTAAGTTGAATATTTATTAATTCTACGGTTGAGCTTATTTTTAGTATTATTTGTTCGTAAGCATTAATTCTTCTTAATGCATAAAAAATGGTTATGAGTAGGAATAAGGATACTACCCCTAGTGATATTGTGATGATTAAATGTAACAATTAAGATTCGCCTACAATCTGATTCATTAGTTCTTTTTTATCTAATTCCTTGATTTCGGCGTCATCTATTATTTCTAATACTTTACTTTTCATTTTATCATAAATCTCCATAGTCTTTGCTACTACTTCGGATTCATCGTATCTTTCGTCTTCTACGACATCGATGATGTCATTAATAAATGTGTTAAGTTCTAACATTCTTTTTTTAATTTGAAAGATGTAATCTTTTTGTTTAGCCTGTTCATTCTCTAAACTATCTAAACGAACCATCATTAAATTAATGACATCTATGATTTGATTTTTTGTTATCTCCATATTCATAAATAGATTATGGCAATAGAAAAAAAGAATATTTAATAAATATCCATTCCGATATCGCCGAGTGTTTCAAGTTCTTCTCTACCATCACAATCAGAATAATCATCAGTACCGATATCCTCTAAGTCGGACTCGTTATAATATTCGAGATTAACTCGTTTATTTTGTTGATAATTA
>CESM01220099.1_pt1 | contig 11675 bp, 11 predicted proteins | sample 361421 | NCBI WGS metagenome assembly CESM01 (sample SAMEA2622219, study PRJEB7988) | marine metagenome | isolation source: saline water (ENVO:00002010), including | reverse complement strand
TCCAGTTGAGAACGCACTTGATTCTTTGATGTAAGGTGATTTAAGTATTGTAGAACCTGGTTCTAATCTAAAATAGCAACCTTTTACTGTACTAGTTAGTGGATCTCCAGGAGTGCCAAGACTAAATCCTGTTAAGCCTTTTAAAATTACACCCTCAATCATTGTACCTGTGTTCACATAAAACATAGTTTCTTCTGCGTTAGGTACACCGTTGTCTCCATTACCAGCCGCTGGCTGAATGATACAGTTACGCTGTCCATCACCAACAATAGTAACATTTGGTGGAATATGTATCGGAAGCACTTCACTATAAGTTCCGTCTTTGATAAAAATTGTAGCTGGTGTTCTGTTTGCTACGTCTGCATTAATATAATCACATGCATATCTAACACTAGCAAACGCATAGTCAATAGCCGCACCGTGATTTACATCATCAGCACTACTAGTTGAGTCTTCACTTACATAGAAAATTTTGTCATTTTCACCACTAAACTGCCAACTGTATGTTGAACCATCTGGTGTTTGTAGATACTTACCAGCATTACCTGCTGTATTTGGAAGCACATAACTAGCACCTGCGACAAATTCATCCCAATAATTATTTGTGTTCAAATCAATAAAGAAGTCTGCGCCGGCTGTATGATCTATTTTTGCAATATATGTACTCACACTGTTTTTAACAATATCGTCTTTTTTATAGTCGACGCCAATTGTCCATATGCCCATATAGCGTACACCGCTATTAAATTTTTGCCATTTATTTGCGGCTAAATCTGTTGCAAATACACCTGAAGTGTGTCCTTCTAAAACAACATATGTGTTACCTCCATATGCAACAATATCATTAATTGCATAGTCGGTTGCTGTAGCCCAATCGCCTCTGGTTCTCACACCAGTACTGAACACTTCCCATTCTGTTGTGTTAGTGTCAGGTTGTGTATTTACATTGTCAACTTTTGCTCTATAAACATTTCCGCCATAGCGTACTGTTTGACCAACTCTGTAGTTAGAACTAGTATTCCATTCGCCTTGATAATCATTACCTGTGCTAAAAATTTCAAAGTATGCAAGGTTTGTTGGTAAATTACCTAATGATGTTTGTGTACATCTGTAAATGTTTGCACCGTATGCTACTAAATCTCCTGGTTGATATGTAGAGGCTGAGTTGTATACACCTTCAGCACTAATACCTTCAACAAATTTGTCCCAGTTGTTTGTATCTGTTGGCGCATTACCTGTTGTATCTTGTTTTGCAATATAGACCTGAGACCCGTATTTTACAAGGTCATTCTTTTGATATGCAGTTGCAATGTTGAAGTCACCTTCCCATTGAATACCGTCTGCAAATTGACTCCAGTATGTTGGATTCGGAGGAGTGTTTCCTTGTGTATCTAATACACAAATATATACTTTACCACCGTGTGTAACACCATCGCCTACACGATATTGCGTTGCCGCGTCATATTCAGATCTAAACTTGAAGCCTTCGATCATTAATGTCCAATATGCGTTATTAGTAGGAATGTTTCCTGTACTCTTAACCACATTGGCATATACATAAACATTACCGCCGTACTTGACGATATCATTCATTTCATATTCTGTTGCGGCATCATAGGTGCCTGCAAAGTGAAATCTAAGTTTTCCGAGGTCTATAATCGTAGCCATTTATTGCGTCCTGTCTTTAAATTTACTAAATGTATTTATGCCAGTCCTCATGATAAAAACTTCATCCTTAAATGACCTGAACTATCGATATCAAACTCGATAGCATCAATACTCCAAAAGTGTTGAACATATGCATTTGCATCCGTTATCTCTGGATAAATGGTATCAGGTATTACAATAGGATCTTCATCATTGGCATCAATGATTTCTATTTGTAAATCTCCAGTTGACCCATCGAATCTAAAACCATAAAATGTTTTATCACCATATTGTGTTCCTGTATATATACCGCCTGTACTATCTGTTCTTGAATTATTCATTGTCATTTTATAACGCCTGGTCTAATAAGCTGACTGTTACAGTAAAAGCACTCGCTCTGTCTGCTTTAACTTTTAAGGCATCTCCATTTAGTAAGTATATTTTATTTTGAGATACCAAGTCCACTGTTTCATTAGGAAAAAGCTTCAACTTGTGAGCAACATGTGTCACAGTTGTGTCTGCATGTACTATTTCTAATGTAATAGGTAATGCACTGCCTTCGACATTAGTAACATATGCACTATGTAAAAAGTGTTGTCCAGCACCACAAGTAACTAAAGTTGTACCTGTAGTAGTGTTAATAGTTGATGTTTTATATGTCGTAAATGCTGGCATGTTCTTCCTTGTATGTTATAGTTATTTATTAAAAATCTAACAAGGCAAACAACCCACTTCCACCGCCGCCTCCGCCGCTTACGGTGCCTGGTTCGAATCTACTATTTGCTAAACTATATACTAAAACTTGTCCGTCTGCAACTCCAGTAGTATCAACATCATTGAGATCTCCTACATTTTTCGCCGCAAATGATGTATCAAATTCTGCTTGACTGAAGCTATCTCCAGGTACAAATTTGGCGCCATCCCACACAATAGTTTGCCCAGTTGTAGGAGCATTTGTAGTTGTATCAACGTCTGTGAGGTCATCTATGCTCATACCTTCGATGGTTGCAAACAAAGATTTATTCATTGTCCAGCGGTCATTGGCGGCGTCATATGTAAATGTTGCTGTTCCGTCAACACCTAAGTCTGCTGTTAATCCTGCTCCATCTGACGATGCCGCATTTGGGGATCCTGAAGCTATAGTGATGTTTTTATCATCTACATCTAGTGTTGTACTGTTAATTGTAGTTGTAGTGCCATCTACTTGCAAGTTACCTTTAACTTGTAATAGACCTGTGTTATCACCTATGCCAGCTGGGTCAATAATAAATGTACTCGGACCTCTGAGTTCACCTGTTAGTGTAATATTGTTGGAAATTTCTGTATCACCAGTACTTGGATCGTGATCAACATTTCCTGCAAAACTACCTAGTTCAAAATTCTTACTTGTGGGCATTATCCTGCTCCTGGTTCAGTGGGCCATGTTACATCATCTAAACTAGTTGCTGATTCTGTAATATCTCTGAGTGCTTGTCTATATGTCTTCCAATCATCAGCCATTGTAACGTCACTGTTAGCCATCCAGTCGCTTGTAGCAATTCTACGATTGCGTTCTTCTCTCAATAAACGCATAGGTTCTGCGGCTAGAAGTTCATCTGCTTTTGCTTTTACATCTTCCCAAGTACAACCCCAATCACTTTCTGCTGTGCTTTCTATTGCTGTACCATTAGCGTCTGCACCTGTTACTTTGGCATACATACTGGCAAATTCTTCTTTGCTTGTGGGTTTTCCTCTTAAGACCCATTCTGTAATGCCTAGTTCAGTTAATGCTTGTGCTATATCTGTCATTCGTATATTCCTTTGATACCAATATTTATCCGATTAAGTAAACGGATAATGCACTGTACCTGTCAGTTGCATCTGTGTTTCTATGAAATCCTCTAGCACCGCCAGAAGCGTTTATTATTCTACAAGCATCATTTGCATTTAACTGTAATGCCATATGAAGATTAACAAATCTGTTATCATCATTTGAGAAAGCTCTAAGTATAATATTACTAGAACTAGTACCACCAACTGTAAGAGCTAGTTCAAGGTCTTCTAAATTATTATTTAATATTGTTGCATTAATTTGATAAAAACCTGTAATAGGAATTGTAAAAACCCCAGTACTTAATGTAATTCCAGAACCAGATATAACTCTTCTATACGGAACAACAGACATATTTTGTATAGTATCGTAAGCCGCACTACTTCCATTGTGCATATCAGCAAATAAAGTAGGTCTTTCTGGAGTAAGTATTCTTCCAGCTGTGTCAATCGACATAGCACTTGTACCGTTGGTGTGTTGAATATTATCTACTTTTAGTGTACTCATTGTGCAACCTCTTGTAATATAAGTGTGGCAGTTTCGTATTCAGAAAAGGGTATTTCAACTGTTGACCCAGTGCTTGATCTAAAATAAACACTGTATGTAGTTGCATTTGTTGTTTGAGGATCATCTAAATAATTCATAGATATTGCTCCGTGTGACCTAGCACCTCTAGTCTCAACTACACACATACCTTGAGTCTGTCCACTCAAGTCTGTATTGCCTCTGTAGATGGTAGCAATACAAGTTGTATCATCTGTATTATTATTGTTACCTGTTGTTGAAACCATTACTAGTATTTTACTGTTGTTGTATTTTGGTGTAATTGCACCTGAAATATTTGTAGCTGAAAAACTTGTACTACCGCTTGCCGCTCTTGTTACAGGAGAAAAAACATGTTGTACGACCTGAACAACATGTCCCGGAATATGCACACCAGCACCAGTTGTTTTTTCAATAATATTGTTTACGCTGAGTGTACTCATTGTGCGATCTCACTTACTACAAGATGTACTAGGTATTCATTACTTCCGCCTGGACTGTTAGTAAAATATCCTGTTCCTGATCCAACATCAAAATAAGGTTCGTATGTTCTTGCACTGGTGTTGCCTGCTGTTTCAAACCAACATGCCGAGTAACCTCCGTGATGATGATCTGTTCCATTTGTATACATAGATTCCCAACGACCAGTTCCAACTGTGTTTACATTTGAACCATCTTTGTAAAGACTTACATCTAATTGTTGGTTAGCGGCAACGTAACTTCTTCCACCAAGTAATCTAATTTGAATTAAACTTGTGGAATATAAAGGAGTTATACTGCATTGTAAACCACTAGCAACCGGAGTAGTAGATGAGGTCGAAATATTACCACCTATACTAGCTCTTTGTATCTGTATAATATGTCCTGGAATGTGTACACTTGAGGCTGTTGATACACCTTGTAGTTGATCTACTTTTAATACGCTTGCCATTATACCACTGTCCAATCACCACTCACTGTAACTGTTACACCACTTGCAATAGTTACTGGTCCACCAGATACTGCATTTTCACTTGATGCTACAGTTGTATTTGTATTAATTGTGTTACTGTGTATTCTAATTGGACTAGTTTTTAATTCAGCATCACTAGCACCTTCTATAGTACCTGTAACTTTAACACCATCATATGTAATTCTAAAACGTTCTGCTAAAGTAGAACCGTCATAGGTTTGAAATGCAAGTTGATTTGTATTGCCATTAGTACCATCAAATGTAATATTTGCACCTTCTACACCTGCTTGACCTAACCATTTAATAGCAGGTACATTTGCATTATTAAGTCTTTTAAATTGTAAAGTAGGTTCTATAGTTTCTAGTTCTATGTTTGTACCATGGAAGTGACCATTAATATCAATGTTACCATTACCAACAATATTTTTAGCAAGAAGGTCTAAATCGCCTCCTAGTTGTGGACTAGTATCATCTACTACATCTGACATACTGCCACCACCGCCACCAGCACCTGGTTGCCATTGAAGGTTAGAATTTGACCATACTAACGCTTGACCATCTGTAGCTCCAGCTTGGTTAATTGTGATTGTTTTTAGTTTGTTTAAAGGCATTTACTGTGTCCATCTGCTATACATATTTAGTGTGTTATCCTTCAATAGTAAAGCTATAAAAATATGTACTGCTGGTTAAACCTTGTGCATCAACATCAAAGAACCAACTGGTATAATCTGTATTACCATAATATCCATTCACTACACTTATGCCACCTGAGATAGTAAAGACTTTGTCAGGATTAAATGTTTCTACGGTAATAGTATCACCTACGGACAAATTATTTAATGCATTTCTAAGACCAACTGCTAACGTACTTTGTGAATTGCCTCCTGTAGTTTGCTGTCTGATCCATATTTGCGTATTACTTGTTGTACTGTCAGACGTGGTTCTCCATTGTCCGTGTGTTACAGCTGAGCCAGATACTCCCTCGCCACCTGTCCAACTTTGTGTTGCCGGAGCTGTTCCAGGATATGAGAATCTTATTGCTCCTTGCTTTCCATCCTCTCCTGCTTTACCTAAAAACCAACGATATGTAAATTGTCCACCGCCAGAATATATAGTTTGATTTCTAATTTGTCCGCCGGCTCCGCCACCACCACCTCCTCCGTAGCCAGTAGTTGATCCAGTTCCTCCAGCTTGACCGTCACCTGCCACTTGATAGTTATAAGGACTTGTAAACCCCATTGCTGGTGCGTCTGCTCCGTTACCACCTGAATTTGTTCCACCGTATAAACGCATGCCACCGCCATCGCCACCAGTAGCGGCTTTGTGATAGTTAAATCCTCCAGTGCTTCGATGAAATGATCCTATACCATAACCGCCCATACCGCCATACGCGACTCCGCCTCCTCCGCCAGCTTCAATAGAGCTTCGTTGCGTATTTCCATTGTAACCAGTTAAAACTGTTATATCTCCATTTTGGTTCACCCAATTAACATAGTTAGTACCGCCACCGATACCTCCACTGGAAGATGCACCAGGATTTTTTCCGCCATAGGCTGATAATATATAACTTGTAGGACTACTATAGTTGGGATCACCTGTATAACTTATGCGTGTGTCTCCACCGTCAGTTCCATTAACTTGATTAGTAGGATATATTTGACTTGCTCCGTTTACAGTTTCAAAAGGAGAGTTTGTATTTTGATAGCCGCCTGTTCCTGCTTTACCTATTATGAAATAAAATGTTTCTCCAGGAGTTACAGTCAAGTTTTTTACATAGACGTATCCACCACCTCCGCCTCCGCCTCCGGATCCAGACGAGTAAAGTCCTTGTGCGCCGCCGCCTCCAGCACCAATAGCGGATATATCTATACTAGTCACACCTGCCGGCACTGTCCATGATTGATGAGAATTAATATTAGTTGTTTCTGTAAGGAACTCTACAGAACCTTCAGCAGTGCCGCCTGCACCTGCTCCAATTCCGCCGTATGCTTTGACTGTTGCTGTACCTGTTGTGCTTATAATTGGCATCAAATATCCTTACGCAAATTGTGTCATTGTTCCAAAAACTTCAAATGTCGCTGAGCCTGTTTTTACTACGCTAAAAGTATACCAATCTGTACTATTGGCATTACCAGCAGTTGGTGCTGAGCCACCTGACCACTGAGGTGTAACTGTGGTACCATCAATTTGTACGGTGCTTATATAATAACCTGTAGATCCATTTTGAAATGACACTGCTAGTGTTCTAACTTGATTAGTAGATGTGCTACCATCAAATGTAGTGCCACTGTCTCCACTTATAAAAAGTGTTCTGTTGTTTTGTTGATCTACATTTAATCTTAAAATTTGATAATCGTTTGAATAGAAAACAATAGTACCAGCATTGGTATTTGAAGTAGCTGACTCTTCTATTACAGATCCTATAAACTGATTTGATGATCCTGCACCTGCTGAGCCTGCTGTAAATAAAGATTTCCAAGAACCATTTTCAGCAACAAACGTCTTATTGAGAGTGCTATCATAAACCATGTCACCGTCTGCTAGTGTAATTGCATTTCTATTTGTTGTTGATACGTTGTACAATCTCAATGGACTCTGACTAACATGTACTCTACTGCTAGAATCAGCTTCTAGTGTAAGACTACTCGCACTTGATATAACAGGAGAACCTGATTGTGTACTTGTTATACTGCCCGTTATTGATAAGTCATCATCAACTATTACTGTTGAACCGCTACTGCTCATTGTACTGCCTGAGAAACTTATATCCCCAGTACTACCACCGGATCCTATATCACTATAAGTTGTCCCGTCATTTGTAAACTCCCATTTATCTGTAGTTTCATTCCATCTTATATCAACGTTATCACTAGTTCCACGCTCTACTGCTATGCCTGCATTTTCTGTTGGAGTTCCAGTTACATCATTGTTAAGCACTACAATGTTATCGCTTACATTAAGTGTTGCTGTGTTTATTGTTGTTGTCGTACCATTAACTGTTAAATTTCCTGTGATGTTTAAAGCATCATTTATTGTAATAGATGATCCACTACTGCTCATAACACTACCACTAAAAGAAATGTCACCTGTACCAGATCCGCCAAGAATTTTTATAATACCTTTCATCGAACTATGAGCACCACAGTAATAATATAATTCATCCGGTGCATTCATCGGAGGTGTAAATCTAACTGTACTAGTTCCGCCGTTGTTAACTACTCCACCAACATAAAGTGCTCCGCCAGCACTGTTGACACTTTGAATTCTAAATGGGTGGTTTGCCGCAATATTAGTAAAATCGTATCTTACTCCTCTAGTAAGGTACAATGTTGGATTATTTTGACTACTAGTAAAAAAGTGATTATTTGTATCACTAAACACATAGTTAGGAGACGAACTGCCAGATAAACTAAAAGTATATACAACACTGTTTCCATTAACATCTAAGTCACCACCGAGTTGCGGAGTTGCATCATCAACAAGATCATTCATACTACCGCCACCGCCACTGCTGATAGTAATTGTTTTAGTTGCTCCTGTACCGCTAGCTGTAACACCTGTGCCAACAAAGTTAAGTGTAGTTGCATCAGTTGTAAGCGTTGAGCCTTCGTCTTGAATTGTTAATGTGCTTCCTGCGGCACTTGATGCCCACTTAAAACTTGTTGTAGCATGGTCATAAGACAGTACTTTTCCATCGTCACTTGCTGATATTGCATCAACATCTTGTATGTCTTGTAAATGTACATCTACAATATTACCACTTGCTGTTAAGTCGGTGGTTTGTATCATATTTGCTACATATTTGACTCCACTGCCATGTGTATAATCTTCACCTGCAAATTGAAAATCTGCCTTATCTCTTACTCTACTCATACCGGTAAGTACCTTATATCTATTTGTTGTCCATTGAGTGGAGCACTAGCAAATGTTAATGTTGTTCCACTTACGCCGTAATCTGCAGGAGTTAAAATTAATCCGTCTAGTATTACTAATATACTATCAGCACTATGACCTCCTGGGATTGTATATTGTGCTAAACTACCATTTCCTATATATTGATCACTAGTATATGTTAAATCTAGTTTTGCATTTGTAACTGTTCCATCACTAGGAGCACCAATGTTGTTTAGTATACCATAACCTCTAGCTTCAACTATTTGACCGTTTTGTGGTGTGCCTCCTAGTGTAATAGTATTTCCACTTAGTGTTATATTACTATTAAGTTGAGGAATTCCATCTACAAAAACTTGTATGTTTGCTTTTGTACCAGGATTCTGACTGAGTGTGAATATGGCTGTTCCGCCATTTGCTGTAAATTCATCCACAAAACTATTTGTTGTGTTTAGGTTTTCGGCTGTAATCAATGACGGTACATAGTTACCAGCACTTTGATCGTAGACTAAAACTCTACCGCCTGCTAATCCAGTATTCACTACATCACTTAGATCATGTATACTCTTAGTGCCAAAATCAGTGTTAAAAGATCCAGTTGAATATGGATCACCTGGAATAAACTTTGAGTTTACATTATCCCAAACTATAATTTGACCATCGGTAATACTTGCTATGTCTACATTAGATAAGTCTTCAATACCTTTTGTAGCGAAGTCTGTATCAAAATTAGTTGTTGCATATGGCACAGCTGGACGATAATGAGTAACGTCCCATACAAGCATGTCTCCTTGGTTTGGAGCATTAACACTATAGTCTACATCCGAAAGTGAATCGGTAGTATGATTACTTAAATCGCTAACTTGACCTGTTACATTACCAGTTAAATTTCCATGTACTCTAGCAACATTAAGTTCTTTATTTAAATTCCAACGATCATCTGATGTTGTATATGTAAATGTAGCATTTGCACCATCAACTGTGATGCCTGCGCCATCTGCCGCGGCTGACGAACCTGCACCACTAGCTATAGTAATATTAAGGTCATCTACGTCTAATTGGGTACTATTTATAGTGGTGGTTGAACCATTAACGGTAAGATTACCGTCAATGACTGCATTACCTGACATATGCAAGTCTTTCCACTTTAGTGTTGTGCTACCTATGTCTCTTAAATTAGTTTGATCAGGTAAAAGATCAGTTGCAAAAGAGGATCCAACAGTTGCGTTAATTGTAAGTTGGTCATTAGCATCATCATAGTTGATTGTAATATTGTTACCAGCTTGTAGTAATGACCCAACTCTATCATCAATGCTTTCGTTAGATGCATACAAGTTACTTGTACCTTGCGGTACATCATCACTGTCAAATGCAGTATTAACACGGATCAATGCTTCCCAACTTCCAGAAGTTGAATTAAACTGCCAGCCTCTGCCTAGTGCTACGAATGTTTGTCCATTGGTTGGATTTGTAGGAAAATTTATTGCCATGTTATCTCATTATGCTCCAGTTCCACCATTTAGTGCTTTTACAACTGTGGCTAATCTATCAACTGCTTCTTCAATAGTTGTTGGTGCAGTGCCGTTCCAATCAGATGTTACTGCTGGTGAATAAGTGTAACTGCTGGAAAATCCTAATTGTCCATTACCATCTGTTTTTAAAAATTGATTAGCTGTTCCGTCCGAAGTTGGAAAGTTCATTCCGCTTAAAACAATAATGCCCGGACCATTAGGTTGAATTACAATATTACCACTGCTAGAACTTACAATGCTGTTTCCGTTAACATCTAAATCTCCACCAAGTTGTGGTGTAGTATCAAGTAATAGATCCGCAAGTCCTGCTGTAAAGTATTTGTTTGTTGAGCCTTCAGGTAAGTCATCTGTATTAACTTGATTTGTTCCTGTACCAAAATCAATGTGTGTATCATTAATGCTATTAGCAGTTGGTGTGAACACAGGAGTTACTGTGCTTATGCTTGTTATATGTCCTTCTGCATCTACAACAATCGCTGGAATAAGTGTTCCTGCTCCATAAGAACCAGCAGTTACACCACTATTGCCACTGTGTACATTAGCACCGTTAATTTGTGTTGCACCTGTTGCATAATCTATTGTAAATTTGTTTAAGCTGGCTCCAAATGCAAGATCTCCGCTTGCGTCAATTTGCATACGCTGAACACCTGCTGTAAAAAAGTCTATTTCATCATTGTCAACACCTGATTCAAATGCAATTCTCGTGTCACCGTCACTGTCTTCGGTTGCTTCTGTTCCTGCTAATAGTTTTTGCCATCCATTTCCGCCACCATGATAAAATTCCATGCCATGAATAGATGTATTGTATCTGAACATACCTTGTGTAAGTCCTTGAGCACCAGTAGGTCTCTGTGCAGTAGTTCCCATTGGTCCTACAAATGCTCCTGTGCCTACTGCACTTAATGTTGCACCTGTCCAAGTTAATGTACTATCACCAACTAATTTACCGTTAACATTTGCATAAGGAATTTGTGTTGAAACTACATTTTGAGCTGTTAAGCTAGTAGCTTCTAAGTTACCTGATCCGTCAATACTAATTAATGTGTGGTTTGATAATCCTAGTTGTGGAAGTGTAATAGCAACTATCTCACCAGTAATGATAACATCAATTTGATCGCCGTTTTGTGGTGTTGATTGAAAGGTAATTATTCCATTTGTTTCAGTGTAATCGTTTGTGTTCTGCATCAACACACCGTTTAAAAACACCATGCTAATAGTGCCATCGCCTGCATTAGGATCAAAGACTGTCTGTGATCCATTAGCTGTAAAGTTTACAGGAATAAAACCTGTGTCAGCACCA
>CESM01009633.1_pt1 | contig 11679 bp, 6 predicted proteins | sample 361421 | NCBI WGS metagenome assembly CESM01 (sample SAMEA2622219, study PRJEB7988) | marine metagenome | isolation source: saline water (ENVO:00002010), including | reverse complement strand
TTAGGTCTAAAATTAAGCAATTGCAGTCTATTTCCTCCAAATAGGAAAATATCTGTAGAATCGATGAATTTTCCTTTATCAGACTCGTCTAAAGCAGTGGAGAGGCTCAACCAAAATGAAGAGTCTCACGACACAAAAGCTTTTAATAAAGAGAGAGACGCTGAACTCGTCGAGCGTTGCCAAAATGGAGACTATTCGGCGTTTGATGAGCTTATCACTCTTTATAGAGGAAAGGTATATGCAATGATTTATAATATGATTCGTAATGATGCTGATTCATGGGATTTGGCTCAAGATGTTTTTATAAAGGCATGGAAAGCATTGCCAAAGTTTGAAGGAAGGTCGGCTTTTTTCACTTGGTTATACAGGATTACTCATAACGTTACGTATGATTGGACCCGCAAAAGAAAGATAAGTTCAGCCGGTGAGTTTGATGACCGAATGGTCAATGAAGCTGATCCTGCCGCCATGGCAATTCCGAAGGTTTTTGATTCACCTGATGCAACCCTTGAGAGAGAGGAAGTAAAAAACAAGATAACTGACGCTATTGATACGCTTTCTCCTGATCACAAGGAAGTGATCCTCTTAAAGGAGATAGATGATTTAAGCTATCAGGAAATTGCAGATGCTGTTGGCTGTTCCACTGGAACTGTTATGTCGAGATTGTTTTACGCACGGAAAAAATTAAAAGAAATTTTGGGAGATATAAAAAATGACTAGAGAAGAAGAACTAATAACTCGTTGGATTGATGGTGAGTTGAATGGTCAGGATGATACTGATTTTAAGAAATTGTATGATTCTAATCCTGATATTTTCGATTCCTTTAAGGAAGATGCAGGAATATATAAACAGGTTTTCAGAGATCATTATGAATCTGAAAAAGAAGTTCCTTATGGAGATTTTTTTAATAGTCAGATTAAAAAGAAAATTCTTGAAGAGAATGGTTCTACTTCAACGCCTTCAAGTTTTTTAAGTGATATGATTCAATGGATTAAATCTCCATTCACTTGGTCGGCGGCGGCTTTGTCGTTTTGCCTGATTGTCTTTTTTAATATTCCCTCAGAAAGTGGGTTTTCAGGTGGTACGATTGTTTCGACGTATTCTCCTGATGCTTCAGTGTCTATTGTTAGTGCGGAGTTTAACGAAGAAGCTAATGCCACTGTGATCGTTTTAGAAGGTCTAGAGCCTGTGCCTAATGAAACTGACTTCTCAGGAAATCATATTGTTTCTTATGATAGACAGGGACCTCCTGGATTTGTTCAATTTTACAATAAAAATGATAAACTCGTTTATATTTTGGAAACTGATGAGTATGGCCAACCGAACGTTTTTTAGTGGTCAGTGATATGAGTAATAAGTTGATAATCTTAGTTTTTTGTACTTTTACCATTTTTGGTTTAACGGCGAGTGCTGAAGAGGAAAATACAGAGGAATACTTGGATAGTGCTTTTTGGGGTGCCCTTATTTATGCAAAGAATGGTAAGTCTGAGAGTACCGTAGCAAGAGATCTTGAAATTAAATTAAAGAAAGCTTTCACCTCATTCGAAGCTTTTGAACTTTTAGGCCAACACACTCAAAAGAATGTTTTCAAAGAATATGTTAACTGGGTAGTTCCTTCTGAGGAGATAAACCTTGGTTTTGAATCGAAGGGGCGAGTTAAGAATAATGGTGTTAAATTATTACTTAAATTATGGAGAAAGAAAAAAGTTATTTTGAAGTCAGATCTATCAATCTATCCGGATAAACCTGTAATGATCATGGGACCAAAGTGGCGCGAGGGAAAACTTATTTTTGTTCTTGAGTTAAGGTCAAAGAATTAGCACTTAGGTGCTAACTTCTTGTGCCTCTTGCTTTTCTTTTCTCAATCTCAATTGTCCGCATGCCGCTTCAATGTCATGACCTTTTTCCTTTCTTAATGTAGATTGAACCCCTTTCGAGGTAAGGATATTAAGAAAGTCGTTTTGTGTTTTTTCGTCAGGCCTTTCCCAGTTTAATCCATCCACTTTATTGTATGGAATTAGGTTCACTTTGGCATTTAATGAGAGCGCTTCTTTGCTGAGTTGACGGGCCTGTTCGAGTGAATCGTTTATATCTTTGATTAGGATGTATTCAAAGGTAATTTTTTGAGACTTCTTTTTCCTGTAATAATCGAGAGCCTCAAAGAGTTTTCTTATCGGATACTTTTTATTAATGGGCATTATTTTTTCACGCACTTCATCCGTTGCTCCATGAAGAGAAACAGCGAGTCGTATTTGAAGTGGTTGTTCAGCAATTTTTTTAATTTGTGGTACCAATCCGCTCGTTGATACGGTGATATGGCGTGCACCAATTCCAATGCCCCATTCAGCATTAATGATTTGAATGGCTTGCATTAAGTTTCTTGTATTTGCTAGCGGTTCACCCATGCCCATGAATACGACGTTATTTATTTTTTTCATCGTTTCTTCTTCAACGGCAAGTATTTGACCAGTAATTTCCGCAGCTTCTAGGTTTCTTGTAAAACCATCTAGACCGCTTGCACAGAATTTACATCCATATGCGCATCCGACTTGGCTTGATACGCATAGAGTATTTCTGTCGGAGCGTTTTCCATGTTGGCCGATTGAGGCCGGAATGATTACGGTTTCAATGTATCTCCCATCTTTTAGTTGATACAAATATTTTCGAGTAGTATCGCTCGACCGGTCGTCTTTAACAGGGGTTAGCGGGTTGATCACGTATTTAGTATCAAGGTCAGATCTGAAACCTTCAGGGAGATTAGTCATTTCAGAGAAGCTTTTTACTCTTTTTGAGTAGATCCACTCCATCACTTGTCCTGCTCGGTACTTGGGTTGTCCAAGTTCGATAATTTGTGATTCAAGCTCCTCCTTAGTGAGGCCGGTTATAGCGGTTCTCCCGGTCATAGTTAGGAGTATTCTAGCACAGAAATACGAGTTTGCTCTTCTCGTTGCAAATGCTCATAGAATCTACCATTATATGGCTATGCGATTTCTTTATCATACACTTATGGTATTACTTGCTGGCTCATGTGTGTTGAGTGTTACGGCAAAACCTAATTTTGTGTTTATTATTGCTGATGACTGCACGTTTAGAGATGTTGGGTGTTACGGCGGGCAGGCTAAGACTCCAAATATTGATAAATTAGCGAAGGAAGGAATGCAATTTAGTAGATGTTTTCAAACTGCTCCAATGTGTTCTCCGACTCGTCACAATCTTTATACGGGTCTTTATCCCGTGAAAAGTGGAGCTTATCCTAATCACACCTTTGTGAAGGATGGAACTAAGAGTGTAGTTCATTATCTCAAACCTAAAGGTTATAGAGTGGCATTAAGTGGAAAGACACACATTAACCCGAGAAAGGTTTTTCAATTCGAATATAGTACTAAGGCAAATAATCCTGACTTAAATAAGATAGACGAATTATTTAGAGAGTGCGCTGAAGACAAAACTCCTTTCTGTCTTTTTGCGTGCTCAAACGAACCACACTCACCGTGGGATAAAGGAAACCAATCCAATTATAATCCTGAGAAAATTAAGCTGCCTCCTTACTTCGTTGATACTCCAGAAACAAGGGAAGCCTATTGCAGATACTTAGCAGAGATTGGTTATTTTGATTGGCAAGTGGGTCAGGTCCTAAAGAAGTTAGATAAGCATGGTTTGAGCGAAGATACTTTAGTGATGGTTGTTAGTGAACAGGGAAGTGGCTTTCCTTTTGCTAAGTGGACGTGCTACGAAAATGGCCTTCAAAGCGCCATGGTTGTTCGTTGGCCTGGAAAAGTTAGGGCAGGGTCAAAGACTTCAGCAATGGTTGAGTATGTTGATGTGCTTCCTACATTTTTGGAAGCTGCAGGTGAAAATATTTCTAAAGTTCTCGAAGGGAAAAGTTTTCTTCCCGTATTGCTTGGTAAGGAAAGTTCTCATAAGAAGTATGTTTATGGTTTAATGACCACGCGGGGAATAAATAATGGTTCCGAAACCTTTGGGATAAGATCAGTAAGAGGGGAGCGTTATAAGTATATATGGAATTTTACACCACAAATTGAATTCAAGAATGCTTGTACACAATCGACTACATTTAAGAGTTGGGTCAAAAAAGCAGAAAATGGCGACGATGATGCTAAGGACAAGGTGAGGCGATATCAGAGGAGGCCTGAAGTTGAGGTATATGATCTTCAAAATGATCCATATGAGTGGAACAACTTAGCTGGTAATGAAGGAATTAAGCCTGTGCAAAGCCGTTTAGCTAGAGTTCTCAAGGAATGGATGGAAGCTCAAGGTGATAAGGGGCAGGAAACGGAATTGGCGGCACTCGAAAGACAAAGAAGAGGTAAGAAGAAAAAGGGTACGATAAAGAAGTAAAAATCCTGATAAGTGTGGTTAGATAATTTACTTTCATATAAATTATCTCTTATGCATTTGTCCTTAGTGCATTACGCACATTAGGCCTAATGATCTATTTTTTATTAGTTTAGTGCTAATGATTCTACTCAAATTTTCTACTGGCTGATACTTATAATGTTATGTTGTTAAACTTAAATTTTATTCTCAAGGTGTCGTTCTATCCTTATTAATCGGCTCATTTATGAATGATAGGTTAACAGAAAATTATCATTGTGTTATGCTTTAAAAATAATTTTTTTATTTTATCTGATATAGTTTGCTGTGGAAACATTTTAGTGGATTGACGGTTAGGAGTTTACAATTAGATCAATGTTAGTGTGACAAAGTAGCTTCTTTTTTAAGCATTAAATCGTTTGAGAATTTCAACGGTTTTTGCGTATAGAAGTCAGCTTCTGATGCAGAAAACCGTAACTACTTTAAAGGAATATTATTCTCTCTTCTTTTCAAGATCTATACATAAAGGGGGGTGTTATGAAGTAACAGATAAATCGGTAAAAATAAGTGCTTGGATACCAATAATTTGTAATATTTTAAGAATATTTTTTGTCTCATGTTTGCTCATGAGTTGTGACTCTAATCCAGAGAGTAATAGTTTTGGCGATGTGGCCAAATACAAAAATAAAGTGTCGAGGTCTGATTCAATTAAGTCTCACATGGCGATGAAAAAATATTTTTCGCAACTCGTTATAAATGATGAATTAACAAATCCGTACTACGGAGTTTCATTGGTTAAAAAATATGAAGCAGCTTTAAAATTAGCCACTAAAGATGCTAACAAAATAGCAATGGCTGGTCTCATGGCGAGGCTAGGATTGGCTTTGGTTGACTATGGTAGTATTGAGGATGGAATAGAGAGACTTAATCAATCCTATGAACTCTATGAATCATTACCCATACCAAATAACACCCTTGGAGAATTATCATATGCTATTGGGGTAGCCTATATGAGGCTTGGGGAAACCGAAAATTGTTGCGCTAACCACGTTGCAGAGAGTTGTATTATTCCCTTTGCCGAAAATGCAATTCACTCAAATAGAAGAGGTTCAGAACAAGCTATTCGATTTTTTAAGCAATCTATAGGAACTGAAGGAATTTTACCTAAAACACTCTACAGGAGCATGTGGCTAATGAATTTAGCATTTATGACACTTGGTGATTATCCAGAAAAGGTTCCCTCTAAATATCTAATCCCTCCGAAAGCTTTAAAATCTGAATATAAATTTAAAAAATTTATTAATGTAGCTCCTAGTCTGGGTGTCGATACTGATAGTTTGGCTGGAGGTGTTTTAGTTGAGGATTTGGATGGAGACAATGACATGGATATCATCGTATCATCATGGGAGAAGTCAGAACCACTCCGCTACTTCGAAAACCAAGGTAAGAATGGTTTTATCGAAAAAACTAATGTTGTCGGACTAAGTGAAATAGCCGGCGGATTAAATTTAACACCTGCAGATTATGATAACGACGGTGATATGGATATCTATGTTTCGCGAGGAGCATGGCTCTGGGAAAAGGGAAAGATTCCAGACTCCCTATTGCAAAGACAGGATGATGGAACTTATCTCGATGTCACTTTTTCTGCAGGTATGGGTAAAGAAAATTATCCATCGCAAGTAGCCGCTTGGTCAGATTATGATAATGATGGAGATCTGGACTTATTTGTTGGTAATGAGCATAGTCAATCGAACAATGCTATTGCTGAAAGGAATGGGCAGGTGGCTGGAATAGTGGCTTCTTCACAGTTATATCAGAATCAGGGGGATGGTACATTCATAGACGTGGCTGAGTTCGCAGGTGTAAAAAATTATCGATTTTGTAAGGGTTGTGCTTGGGGAGATTTAAATGATGACCGTTGGCCTGATCTGGTCGTTTCAAATTTATCAGGTGCTAATCGATTGTATATAAATCAGGGAGATGGAACTTTTAAAGACATGGCGCAACAGGCAGGAGTGGTCGACCCTTTTAATAGTTTTCCGGTATGGGTATGGGATTTTAATAATGATGGGATTCAAGATATTTTTATTGCAGGCTACACTGGATCAACGTCTTCATATATGCGTTATGCTTTAGGGGAGCGATTTGAAAATAGTTCTCAAACTTTCGGTCATTTTATAGGGCAAGGGGATCTCAGTTTTAAGAATCTTGCTAAGGAGCAGGGTCTGGACGGGCCAGTGCTCACAATGGGCGCAAATTTTGGTGATTTAAATAACGATGGATTTTTAGATTTTTACCTTGGAACGGGTCAACCGGATATTGCTGAGTTGGTGCCGAATCAAATGTTTTTTAATGACAGTGGCTCTGCGGTTCATGATGTAACGATGGCTATTGGTATGGGTCATTTACAAAAGGGGCATGCTGTTTCGTTTGCAGACATTGATAATGATGGAGACCAAGATGTTTTTCAACAGATGGGAGGAGCTAAGAGAGTGGACAGATACAGAGATTCCTTGTATGCAAATCCTGGTCATAATAATCACTGGATAAAAATAAGGCTCGAAGGGGTAATTTCGAATCGTTCAGCGATAGGGGCGAAAATAAAATTGAGTATCGGAGGAGGGGAGAGATCAGTTTATAGGTCTATCAATACTGGAGGAAGCTTCGGAGCGAATCCACTTCAACAGCATATTGGCCTAGGTACTGTTAAGAGTATCGATAAGATTGAAATATTTTGGCCTACCTCTAACACAAGACAGGTCTTCAGTAACATTTTAGCTGATCAGTCTCTCTTAATAAGAGAAGGAGATCAGTCATTTAAAATAATCAAAGAGGAGAGCTTTTCTTACTCTGCTATCTTTAAGTGATTTTTATGGATTAACGCCAATCTTAGGACTGTTTGAAAATAAGATCTTTTTCAACTCCATCTATATTATGTTCGGTGGTTTCACCAGTCGGCCAAATTATCTTAAATTTAATCAGCTTTTTTGAGTTAGCGCTGAAAAACAATTTATTTGAGGATTGTGATAGGTATCCTGATCCGGCCTTTATTTCTTTTACTGAAGTAGAGCCATCATCGAATGTTGCTGTAACTTTTGCCCCGATGCCATGGGCATTTTTAGTGTTGCCTTTTAAGGTCACCGTAAAATTTTTCGTTTGTTCTTTTTTAACTGATGAGAATCCTCTGAGTGGTCCGTCATTGCTTGAAATGACAAGGTCTGGTAGTGAGTCTCCATTGAAGTCAGATAAGCACACTGATTTGGCGTCATCTGGAATGATGATGCCACTCTCGTGAGGCCAAGTTGAATCAAAGCTTCCGTCTCCATTTCCTTTAAGAATGACACTCATTCCTCCTGACATCCTTCCAGTCTCTGGCTGCGGCCAATGGAAATTTTGAGCGATGAAAAGGTCGGTGATGTTATCTCCGTCGAGATCCTCTGCAACGATTCCAAAACCAGGGGCTAGTTGAGCAATTTTCGGTAGTTCCTTGAATACAAATTTTCCTTTACCATCATTCATGAAAACTCCCGAGTTAAGTTCGACTATTGAAAACTTGAGTGTCTGGTCCATTTCTTTCGGGCTATAGATTTCGTTGAGTTCAGCTAAGGCGAATGAGTGGAACGTGTTGAATCGGTCTGCTAGTTGTGGAATAGCTCTAGTCGAACAGCTTTTTCCTCTCACTGGAAACAATTGATCGCCTTCGTATTCTGCTTCGACAAGTCTCATTTTATCTGTACCGAATTTTCCGTAGTATAGAAGAACGGGATGATCTGCAGATGTATGATACTTTGTGTTTAATCCGAAGTTTGTTGCGATCAGATCCATGTCACCATCCTGATCAAGGTCGGCAGACGTTACGCCATTCCACCAACCAGTAATTTCAGATAAGTTGGCCTCTTTTGTTTTATTAATGAATTTCCCATTTTCATTTTCAAGATAAGTCAGAGGACCCCATTCTATTGAAATAATCAGGTCCTGCCATCCGTCATTATTAAGATCAGTGAAAGTGGAACCCGTAACCATTCCAAGGTTTGATATTGAACTTGGGAGTGTGTTTTCTGATTCAATAAAGTTGCCTCCATCGTTTATTAATAACCTGCTTTTAGTTGAAGTCGGGTACTTTCCTGGAATGACTCTGGAGCCAATGAAGAGATCAAGGTCTCCGTCTCTGTCTATGTCAGCACAGCTAATAGGTCCACCTGAATCAGTGTCCTCAGAGATTTTTATTTTTTGATTTAATGAAAAGTTTCCTTTTCCGTCATTAATGTATAATCGGTCCCGAAGTCCCGAACCAGAGGACTCGACGCCTCCGCTAACACAGAAGAGGTCTAAGTCATTATCCTGATCGAAGTCCATTAAAAGGACTCCCATGTCTTCATATTTTTCAGATCCATTGATGGGTTTAGGTGAAGCGAAGTTACCATTGCCCTTATTGACTATGATCTGAGTAGGTGAACCTCCTCCTCCTCCCATGACAAGATCATCATCATTGTCTCCATCAAGGTCGCCGACCGCCATGCCGGGACCTAATTGTGATAACTTATTTGGTAGGAGAGGCTGTTTTTCAAAATCATCAAAGGTCACTTCCTTATGTCTTGTTGCTGAAAGGCTAGGATTCAGTGTAAATCTGGTTTTGGCAATATTGGTGGAACTCTTAGGTTCGGCGCTTTGGATTTTTTCTGTAATTTCATAAAGGTTTCCACCAACTAAATTTTTGAATTCTTGGCTTTGCCCGCTAGGCCATTTAACAGTGAGTTTTGATATCTTTGTGTCACTAGTGACTCCGAAGTGAGCGATGGATTCATCTGCACTTAAATAGCCTCTGGCAATATTTAATGTCCTAGTTAATGTCGCTGTTTCAGTTTCAATAGTGATCTTAGAGCCGACCCCGTCTTTGTTGTTGGTTGTTCCATTAAGTTTTACTAAAGTGCCGGGGTTTTTAGTGTTGTTTTTGTAAAGTATGGGAGCTTCATCGCGGTGCATTACGAAAACATCAATGTCACCGTCACGATCAAAGTCGCAATTAACTGCAGCTAGGCTGAAGCCGAAATGATCTAGTCCCCAATCCTTGCCAGACTCAACGAACTTGAAGTTTCCTTTGTTTTGAAATGCTAAATTATTCTCTTTTCTTAGCTCTTTGGTTTCTGTTGGGTTTTTAGTTTCACCGTCTTCCACTTCTCTAATATTTTGTTCCATTCCATTGGTGTAGAAGACGTCCGAAAGTCCATCGTTGTTTAGGTCATCGATTTTCACTGACCAAGTCCAATCCGAATTGGCCATACCAACTAGATAAGCGGATTCCAAGACGCGTCGGGTTCCTGTACTGTAATAAATAGCATTACGCATGTTTTGTGGTGGTCTGGCCTTTAGCATGAATTCAGTCGTGGAGGCTTCCATGTTTCCCATGCTTATTTTGCGTTTGTAATGGGTTGTGCCAGACATGTCCGCAATAATGAAATCTGTTCTTCCGTCATTATTAAGATCGCCGGCATCAGCACCCATACTAAACATGGTTGTATAAGGAACAGCTTCTTCAATTGCATCACGAAAAGTACCATCACCATTATTGTGATAGAGGTAGTCTCGATCTCCCCAATCATTACCAATATAAATATCTGGTAGTCCATCATCGTTATAATCCCACCAAGTTGCAGAGAGACCTCTACCGGTGTCTGTTATAATGCCTGCTTTTTTTGTGACGTCAGTAAAGGTTCCGTCACCGTTATTCTGATAGAGATAATCAGGACGACCTATTTTGTCCCATTTTAGCATTGGTCCTTTGGGTCCTTTTTTAATGAGTAGTTTGAAAGCCATGTTGTAGGGAGGAATAAGAAATGGTCTACCGTTTTCATCCTTGCCTATCATTTTTTTAGGGTCAGGTGGGGTTAAGCTTGGTGGTAGTCTGTATTCGTTTGTTACGAGGTAAAGATCTAAGTCACCATCCATATCGTAATCACAAAATGAAGGCATCAGGCTTGCGTCACTGGTTGCAATACCGTAGCTCTTGGCTTTCTCAGTGAAGGTGATTTTACCTGTCGAGTCTGGCCCTTCATTAATGTAAAGGCTGTTTTCTTGACTGTAGTTGGCTACGTAGATGTCAAGGTCTCCATCGTTATCAATATCAATAATGCTCGCACCTCTTCCCCAAGCTTTATCTTTTTCTAGTCCGCTTCCCTGGGTAACATCTTCAAACTTGAGTGGAGATACTTGTCTGTATAAACGGTTTCCTCCTGGCGAACTCGCTAAGAAGATATCAGGGAGGCCGTCACGATCGATGTCACCAACGGCAACGCCGCTAGCCTCGAACCCTGTATTGTAAAAAAAAGCGTATGGGTGGTTGGCGATTTGTTCAATTTTAGATTTTATACCAGATTCTTCTGGGGATAAGGGTACGAATAAAGTTTTGGCTGATTCACCAGAATTGTTATTTGAGGTGAGTTTTTGAGCTGTAATCTCAGAAGTTATTGATACGGATTTTTGAGGTGATGTTTCTTTTTTAGAACATGAATTAGCAAGACAAAGAGCCAGAATTATTAGGACACTAGCTATGGTTGATCTAAGGAATCTAGATTCTACGGCCTTGAACATGAATTATTAGGGCTGCTTAATATTAAAAGTTACTTGCTCTAGCTTTGGAATTTCATGAGTAGATTTTCCATTGTCTGGCCAGATCACTGATATGCTTTTTAGAGAAATTTCTTTGGAGTAAGTAAAGTCAACGGAGGAAGGATTTTGAGATAAGTAACTTGAGCCAGCGTGTAGTTCTTTAAATCTAGTAGATCCATCACTGAAGTGGGCTGTAATCTTTGCTCCGATTGCATTTAGGTTTCCCGTCTTTCCAATCAAATTTATAAGTAAGCTTTGTTTGTTTATTGGGCTGTTATTTTTAAAGACCTTAAGATTTCCGTTATTGACACCAACGACAAGTTCAGGCCAACCGTCACCGTCAAGATCTTTACGAGTAAGACTTTTCGTATCTTCAAAAACAACGAGGCCGCTTTCTTCAGGTGAGATAGGTTCGAAGTTACCTTTTCCATCACCAATCAGGAGTTGGCTTAAACCACCAGCCATGTGTCCGGTTTCAGGTTCTGGTCCGAAGAAGTTCTGAACCATGTAAAGGTCTAAGTTTCTGTCTCCGTTGTAATCAAATAATTCGATTCCAAATCCTGGTGCTATTTGAGCTATGCGGGGAAGGGGAAGGAATTCAAATTTGCCTTTACCATTGTTCATGAGTATTCCTGATCTTAATTCAGTGGCCTTATAGATCTTTGAGTCATCGAGTTTTTTAGGTGTGTAAATTTCCTGTAATGAGGCTCTGGCAAAGCTGTCAAAGGTGTTGA
>CESM01025490.1_pt1 | contig 11710 bp, 13 predicted proteins | sample 361421 | NCBI WGS metagenome assembly CESM01 (sample SAMEA2622219, study PRJEB7988) | marine metagenome | isolation source: saline water (ENVO:00002010), including | reverse complement strand
TAAATTCATTTTGATTAAAATTTTCATCTGTTAATGGAAATTCTGTAGCACTTATACAATTTAAATTGAAAATTGACTTTTCTGACTCTACTTGTAATTTACTTATATCAGTTAAAGATAAATTTATTTTTTTTCCTGAACTAAATTTTCTAATAATATCATACATTATTGATGAAGTTGTTGTTGTTTTTCCCTCCTCTAAAATTTCAACATTATTTAATTGATGTATAAATATTAAATCCAGGTCAGTTGCAGTAATGGTAAGTTTTGAATTGCTTACATCAAGTAAAATATTTGAGAGAATTGGAAGTGTACTTCTTTTCTCAATTACACCCTGGCAATAATTTAGTGCTTGCTGAAGATCTTGTTGATTAACGTTAAATTTCATTTTCTATGTTGTTATATAATATCTGATTTTTCAATTTATTTATATTATCAACCATTTCAGGATCCTTTGCTTTTATTTTTTCAATAGTTTTAACCGAATGAATTATGGTTGTGTGATCTCTATTAGAAAATTCTCTTCCAATTTCAGGTAAAGATTTTGAAGTTAAAATTTTAGCAAGATAAATTGCCGTTTGCCTTGGTCTTACTAGGTATCTTGATCTTCTAGAGGATAACATCTCATTTTTACTTATCTTAAAAAATCTACAAACTATTGTTTGTATTTTATCTATAGTGACTTTATTTTCTGAGAGATTTAATAAATCTTTTAATACAACTTTTGTCTCTGCTAAGGTTAGTTCTTTATTATATATTCTTGAAAATGAAACTAATCTATTGATTGCTCCAACAAGTTCCCGCACACTTGAAGAAATTTCGGTGCTAATAAAATCTTGTACCTCTTTAGAAACTTTTAATTGATCAACGTATAAATTATTTAATTCCTCAGTTTTTTTTTCTACAATTTTTTTTCTAAGTTCTAGATCAGGTTTTTGAATGTCGACTACTAAACCTCCAGAAAATCTAGATTTAATTCTCTCTTGAATTCTTAATAATCTATTTGGAGCTCTATCTGCAGATACAATAATTTGTGAACCTTTATCAAGTAATGTGTTAAAAGTGTGAAAAAATTCTTCCTGCATTGCTTCTTTGCCACTGATAAATTGAATATCATCAATTAATAAAATATCAGTATTTCTAAAATATTCCTTAAATTTTACCATGTCATTTGATTTGATTGATTTTACAAATTGATACATAAAACGTTCTGCGGATATAAACATTACTTTATTATTTTTTTTTAATTCTAGACCAATAGAATTTAATAGATGAGTTTTGCCCATACCAACGCCACTGTAAATATAAAGTGGATTATAATGAGATATGTTTTCTGAAACCTTTAAAGATGCTTCATATGCAAGTTTGTTACTTTTACTTGTTATAAAGTTATCAAATCTTTTATTTTGATCAATTCGATTATATTGAAGGAAAGAGTCCTCAATGAAAGAGACATTTTTGTTGCTTTCAAAAGATTTATTTATTACTTCTTTTTGTTTTAAGTTAAGATTATTATCGTCAATTCTAAATTCAATTCTAACAACATCTTTTTTGAAAACTTTAATTATTTTTAATATTTGGTCTAAGTATCTTGATGTAATCCAGTCCCTAATAAATCTTGTAGGAACAGATAATAATAAATAATTATTAAACTCATCTACAAAAGTAATCTTTTTTAACCAGCTCTCAAAAATATCTGAACCTAATTTATTTTTCATTTCACTTTGGATTAATTCCCAATTAAAATTTTCGGATTTAAAATTGTTAATATTTTTTGTATTTGTAGGTTTATTCATAACTTTTAGGGAAATCTCAGTTAGAACTAATTAAAAAAATTTGCAACAACTTAATAATAAAATAAAAAAAAAAATAAAATCTATGATTGTAGATTTAATTTACTATCTTAAAAAAATTTTTGGATAAAATTATAATAATTCTAAATTTTATATTCTTGATTGAATCATTCATAGATTGAATCATTCATAGATTGTATTGATTGTAATTAATTATTTACTTAAACTAAATATAGTAATTGAAAAATTTTATTTTAGTATATTATGTAAATATTGTAAGTTGCTGTTATTAAGATTGTTTAACTTAGATTGCTGAAATTTTTTTCGTAATTCTCGATACATTTCTTGATGCATTTTGTTTCTTGATTATGCCTGTCTTTGCAATTTTCATTAGTTCTGAATTAAGTTTTGGTAGAAACTTAAGTGCTTCATCTTTCTTTTTATCTTGAATTAAGATATTCATTTTTTTAATTGCATTCCTAAATCTACTTTTCCTAGCCTTATTAACAATGGTTTGCTTAGAAATACGTCTTATTCTTTTAATTGCTGATTTTGTGTTTGCCATATTTGCAGGGGTATAGCTTGGTAAATTATAGTGGTCAATAAAATAATTGATTATTTTTGACAAAAATTACAAAAAAAAGTTGACCTATTGGATATTTTTTTTTTTCTTATAATGTTAGTACAGCCTAAATTTTTACATCTTCTACCTTGTTGCATGTAAACTTTGAACTCGTTTTGAAAATTACCTTTTTGTCCACGAGTATTCTTAAAATCTCTAATACTTGAGCCGCCCTTTTTTATTGCTTTAAAAAGAACCTTTTTTGAATATTTAATAATTTTTAAACATTCTTTCTTATTTAATTCACATGCTTTTTTAAAAGGATTTATTTTACAAAAAAATAAAATTTCACTTGCATAAATATTACCTATTCCTGATACAAATTTTTGATCAATCAAGAAGTCTTTTATGATCTTTTTTTTGTATTTTAAAAAATTGTGAACATAATCTAAATTAAATTTTGCATCAAATGGCTCTGGTCCTAAATGGTTAAATTTTTTTTTCAAATCTAAGTCACTATTTATAATTTGAAAAAAACCAAATCTTCTTGGATCATTATAAATAACTTTAAATCTGTCAAAAATAAATTCCAAATGATTATGTTTTTTTGGAAGATAAGGTGAGCTATAAAAACTAGTATTAGTAGATTTATGTAATAAATCATTTTGTACAATATGCATGGTGCCTGACATGCCCAAATGAATTATGCAATAAGTATTCCCTATAAAATGAATTATTAAATACTTAGAGAACCTCTCTACTTTTATTATCTCTTTATTTTTAATAAATTTTTCAAAATTAAGTGGTATTTTTAATCTTAAATTTCTATTTCTAACTATTACATTTTTTACCTTTTTTCGGTTAATCTTTTTATTGAGTGATTGTCTAACAATTTCTACTTCTGGTAATTCTGGCATTTCATACTATATTGAATATATATATTCTTTTTATGCAACAACATCTTCAAAATAAAAAAGGTCTAGTGGAGGGCGTTTTTAATCAGGTATACAACAAGTATGATCTAATGAACGACTTTATGTCATTAGGAATCCATAGATTTTGGAAAAAAAGTTTAATTAATATAATGAATCCTTCTTCAAATAAAAAACTGATAGATGTAGCTTGTGGCACAGGGGATATTGGAAAACTTTTTTTAGACAATACTCATAAAGATGTTGAAATTTTTTGTATTGATCCAAACAAGGGGATGATAGATGAGGGTAAAAAAAAATTGTCCAACTATAAAAATATAAAATGGATTATTTCTCCTGCCGAAAAAATTCCAGTTAAAGACGAATTATTTGACCTTTACAGTATCAGTTTTGGTTTAAGAAATACAAAAAATTTAAATAAAGCTTTATCTGAAGCATATAGAGTTTTAAAGCCTGGTGGCAGATTTTTATGTCTTGAATTTTCAAAAATACAAAACTCTAATCTTGAATTTATATATAAAAATTACTCAAAAATAATTCCGGTTATAGGAAAATTCATTGTTGGTCAAAAAGAACCTTATGAATATTTGGTTAAAAGTATAAAAGAATTTATTAATCAAGATGAATTAATTGATTTAATGAAAAAAAATAACTTTAAAAAATGTTCATTTAGAAATTTTTCGGGTGGTATTGTTTCAATTCATAGTGGGTGGAAAATCTAATGATAAAAAAGATCATCACATTATTTAAGATTGGTAGGAAAGTAGCAAAATCTGATATTTTAAGTATTGCATCTAAATTTAAAAAGCCGCCTTTTTTTGTAACAATTTTTTTTCAAATTTTATCTATTTCATTTTCTAGAAAACAATCAAATGATTTTAATAAAGATGAGGGAGAAAGACTTTCCGACTCATTAAAGTCTATGGGAACTACATTTATTAAACTTGGGCAATTTTTAGCGACAAGACCAGATATAATAGGCGATGAATTGTCAAAAAAACTTGAAAACCTCCAAGATCGTTTACCACCCTTTTCTTTGAAACAAGCAAAAGAAATTATTAAAAATGATTTAGGTACCGATGCATACAACTCTATCATTGATCTAAGTGAACCATTGGCAGCCGCTTCAATAGCACAAGTCCATAAAGCAAAAATTAATGATAATGGGATTATTAAAGATGTTGCTATAAAAATTTTAAGACCAGATATCAAAAAAATTTTTAACGAAGAAATAGATGCTATGATGTTGTTTGCATTTATAATTGAGTCTCTTGTAAAAAAAACTAAAAGATTAAAACTTGTAGAAGTTGTTTTTTTGCTAAAAGAAATAACTAACCTTGAAATGGATCTAAGATTTGAAGCTGCAGCTGCAAATGAGTATGCTGAAAATACTAAGAACGATTTAGGATTCAAGGTTCCTCAAATTTACTGGAATTTTACAAGTGAAAATGTAATGACCTTAGACTGGGTAAATGGCGTTTCTATCAGAGAAGCCGAAGAATTAAGAAAAAAAAATCTTGATACTAACAAAATTGCAGAGGATATAATTCAGCATTTCTTAAGACATGCTGTTAGAGATGGTTTTTTTCATGCTGATATGCATCAAGGGAATATTTTTGTTGACCAAAGCGGTCAAATTGTTCCTATAGATTTCGGAATAATGGGAAGATTAGACAAAATGAGTAAAAGATTTTTAGCAGAAATTTTATACGGATTTATTCAAAGAGATTATAGAAAAGTAGCAGAAGTTCATTTGGTAGCTGGACTAGTTCCTAAAAACGTTCCAATTGATGATTTGGCTCAAGCTTTAAGATCAATTGGAGAACCAATATTTGGTCAAGCGGTAAAAGATATATCTGGAGGAAAATTATTAAAACAATTGTTTGATGTAACTGAAAAATTTAATATGCAAACCCAACCTCAGCTACTTATGTTGCAAAAAACTATGGTAGTTGTCGAAGGAGTAGCAAGAAAATTAAATCCTAATACAAATATTTGGACAACATCTAAGCCTGTTCTTGAAAGTTGGTTAAAAGATACAAAAGATCCAATTAATAACTTTAATGAAACATTAAAGAATACATCTGAAGTTATAAAAAGATTACCAGAGTTTCCTGAAATAATGGATAAAGCAAACCAGGCATTAACATTTCTGGCTAGTGGCCAAATACCTCATAACTCAAATTCATATACAGCGTTAAATAATAAAAAAACTGAAATGATTACATTAAGAAATCAAACTATTATTAGTTTATTAGGTCTTGTAATTGTTGGACTATTGGTATTTTAATCCTGCAAATGATAAATCTATTAAATAAAAAAATTCTATTCATTATATGTGGTGGTATTTCTGCATATAAAAGCCTGGAAACAATAAGACTTTTTAAAAAAAGTGGTGCAGAAATAAAAACCATACTTACAGCTAGTGCTAAAGAATTTGTGACTCCACTTTCAGTTACATCACTCTCTCAAGGTAAAGTTTACAGTGATTTGTTTAGTGTTGAAAACGAGACAGAAATGGATCATATTTCACTTTCAAGGTGGGCCGATATAATACTTGTTGCTCCAGCAACAGCAAATACAATTGCGAAATTAGCTCAAGGATCAACGGATGATCTAGCTTCCACTGTTATTCTAGCTTCAAATAAAAATATATTTTTAGCTCCAGCGATGAATGTAAGAATGTGGGAACACCCAAGTACGAAAATAAATTTACAAAAACTCTCAGGTTTTGGTTATAGACTTATTGGTCCAGAAATTGGAGATATGGCATGTGGAGAATATGGCGAAGGCAAAATGTCAGATCCTACAACAATTGCTGAAGAAATAGATAAATACTTTTTAACAAAAAAAAACAATAAAAAATTTAAAGCTTTAGTAACCGCAGGGCCAACAAATGAGTATATCGATCCTGTTCGTTTCATTACAAACAAATCAAGTGGTAAGCAAGGATATGAATTAGCTAAATCTTTATCAAAAAAAGGATTTGACACTACACTTATATCTGGTCCAACTAACCTAGAGATAAATAGCGATGTCAAACTTATTAATGTTGAGACTGCCGATGAAATGTTTGATGCAACTCAAAAAAGTTTACCAGTAGATGTGGCAATTTTCTCTGCTGCAGTAGCAGATTTTAAAATTATTAAAAAGTATGAAAAAAAAATTAAGAAACAAGAAAATTTAAATTTAAATTTAGAAAAAAATATAGATATACTCAATTGTATATCAAATCACAACTTAATGAGACCTAAAATTGTTATAGGCTTTGCTGCTGAAACAGATTTGATAGAAAAAAATGCAGAAGAAAAATTGAATAAAAAAAATTGTGATTGGATAATTTCGAATGACGTATCAAACAAAGATATTGGATTTAACTCTGATTATAACGAGGTGCTAATTCACTATAAGAATAAAAATTTTAAAAAAGAAAAACTTCATTATAAGAGAAAATCTGAAATATCTGATGAGATAGTTGAAAGAATAATTGATCATTTAAATTAATGTCAAAAGTTCTTATTAAAAAATTAGATCCTTTAGTTGAATTGCCAGTTTATAAAACTAATGGTGCTTCAGGAATGGATTTAATGGCTTTTATAAATAAAACAATAATTTTAAAACCTAAATCTTCGTGTTTAGTGCCAACAGGTCTCTCCGTAGCATTTTCTAGCGACTATGAAATCCAAATAAGACCAAGATCAGGTTTGGCTGCAAAAAATTGTATAAGTGTTTTAAACACACCTGGAACTATTGATAGTGATTATCGAGGAGAACTTAAAGTGATACTTTTTAATCATGGAAATAATGATTTTGTAATAAATAATAAAGATAGAATAGCGCAAATGATTTTAACCCCAGTTATTAAAATGGATCTTGAAGAAACTGATAATCTTCCAGAATCGGTTAGAGGAGAAGGTGGGTTTGGCTCAACAGGAAAATGAGTACAAAATTATCTAAAAAAGAAATAGAAAAATTTTCAAGACAAATAATATTAAAAGATATTGGGCCATTAGGACAAAAAAAAATCTTAAATTCAAAAATTTTGATTGTTGGAATGGGTGGACTTGGATGTCCTGCAGCAGATTTTTTAGTAAGATCTGGTGTTGGTACACTTGGAATAGCAGATCATGACACTGTAAGTCTTTCAAATATTCATAGACAAAGTTTATATAACGAAAAAGATCTTAATAAATTTAAAGTTAAAGTTGCAAAAAAAAGATTAAAAAAAATCAACTCTAAAACAAAAATAAATATTTTAAATTTTAAGTTAGATAAAAAAAGATTTGAAAAAATTATAAAAAATTATGATTATGTAATTGATGGAACTGATAATTTTGAAAGTAAATTTTTAATTAATGATTTAAGCCGAAAATATAAAAAAATTCTTGTTACTGGAGCTATAAGTAAATTTGATGGACATATTTTTTCTTTTAATTTTAAGAATAAAAATGAGCCTTGTATAAGAGATTTTTATCAAAATGAAGTTGTTACGGATGAAATAATAAATTGTGAAAATGAAGGAATATTAGGAACTGTAGCTGGAATAGTGGGCACTATGCTTGCAAACGAGATTTTAAAAAGAATTTTAAATATTGGACAAAATATAGATAGATTTATCTTAATATTAGATTTGTTAAATTTAAACTTTAGAAAAATAAAACTCAATAAAAGAAAAAAGTAAATGCAAGTAATTAATAAGAAAATTTATACATTATTTTTTATTTTATTTTTTATATCATCTAGTCAATCTACTGAGATTTTTTTGTCTTTAAAAAAAAATAAAGTTAATGTTCGATACGGGCCTAGTTTTGAGTCAGATATTAAATATGTTTATAAAAAAAAAAATCTTCCAATTAAACAGATCGATAAAAAGGACAATTTTAGAAGAATAATTGATTTCAATAAAAATAGTGGATGGATACATATTTCTCAATTAAAAAAAAATAATTCAGTTATTGTGACTGATGATAAAATTTTATTTAAAAAATCAAGTTCCCTCTCAAAACCAATTGCGGTAATTAAAAAGGGAAGATTATTAATTTTGGAAAAATGCCAGAATTATTGGTGTAAAATTAACACACAAAAATTCTCGGGTTGGATAAATAAAAAAAATATTTGGGGAAATGTTAATTAAATTAACTATTTGTTTTATCTTTTAAAAAATCTAACATTGTATCTACATCACTTAACTTAAAAGGATCATTATCAGATCCCTCATTATTTTTACCATCTTCTACAAATAACTTTTCAACTTTACAATCTATTATGAGGGCTGAATATCTCCACGATCTCATACCAAAGCCTTGTTTAGGTTTATTAACTAACATTCCCATTTCTTTTGTAAATTTTCCTTCACCATCTCCTATTGGTTTTACTTTTTTTATATTTTGATCTCTAAACCAAGCATTCATTACAAATGAGTCGTTTACTGATATACAATAAACTTCATCTACATATTTTTTCAATTCATCATATTTGTTTTCATAGCCTGGCAACTGTTGTGATGAGCAAGTAGGCGTGTAAGCTCCTGGTAATGAAAATAAAACCACTTTTTTTCCTTTAAATAAGTCATTAGTTGAAAGATCTTTCCAGCTTCCTCCTATAGAGCATCCGCCACCTAAATTTAAATTATCTCCGATTCTAGTCTTAAAAATTATATTTGGTGTATTCATAAATGCACCTTATAACGATTCTAATGTATATGTCAATAATTTAGAATTATTCTAAACTAATTTTAGATATTAATTATTTAATTTTATATTTAATATTAATTATTATTCGCAACTTTAATTAAAACCTCAATGGAATTAATTTTTTTGCCTGTAATATTTTTTTTAATCTGCAAGTTTCCAATATCATTTTGATCACAGTCAATTAGTTGATTTGTGTCCTCATCATAAAAATGATGATGTATAGACGTGTTAGTATCATAGTAACTTTTATCACTGTTTATTGAAATTTCTTTTAAATAACCTTTTTCTTTAAACGCTTGAACAGTATTGTATACTGTTGCCAATGATATTTTTTCCTTTAACTTTTCAGCAATAATTTTTGATAGATCATTAATTGTGAAGTGGAAAGTTTTTTCCGTATTGAATAAAACTTCACAAATTTTTAGTCTTTGTTTAGTGGGTCTTAAGCCAGAGTTTCTTAATTTTTCAATAAAATCAGTGTTTAAATTCATTGTTAATTATAATAATTCTAAACAATTAGTATATTATATTGTCAATAAATCAAGTATTAAGGATTTCAAAATTTATGAAAAAAAATTCATATTCATATGCTGATTTAATTACTTGTGGAAATGGGGAACTATTTGGTGCTGGAAATGCTAAATTACCTCTTCCACCTATGCTTATGTTTGATAGAATAACTGAAATTAATGATAATAACGGATCATTTAAAAAAGGTTCATTAAAAGCTGAATTAGATATTAAAGAAGATCTTTGGTTTTTTGACTGTCATTTTAAAGGAGATCCTGTTATGCCAGGTTGCTTAGGGCTTGATGCAATGTGGCAACTAGTTGGTTTTTACCTTGGTTGGCTAGGAAACCCTGGTAAAGGAAGGGCATTAGGTGTGGGCACTGTGAAATTTACAGGAGAGGTTTTACAAAACGTAAAAAGCGTCAGATATGAAATTGACATGAAGAAAATTATGTCACCGGGTGGAACAACGGTAGGACTTGCTAATGGTTTAGTTGTAGCAGATGAAAAAAAAATATATTCGGCAGAAAACTTAAAAGTAGGTTTATTTAAATAATGAGAAGAGTTGTAATTACAGGCTTAGGTATAGTTTCTTGTTTAGGAAACAACCAAAAAGAAGTTTATCAATCATTACTAAACTCAAGATCAGGAATAACTTTTAGTGAAGAATATAAGGAACATAATTTAAAAAGCCATGTTCATGGTAAGCCAAATATTAATCTAGCAGACCATGTGGACAGAAAAACTATCAGATTTATGGGGTCAGGATCTGCTTATAATTATATTGCAATGAAAGAAGCTATTGGAGACTCTGGGCTTGAAGAAAAAGATATTAGTAATATTAAAACTGGAATAGTGATGGGTTCTGGGGGACCTTCAATAGAAAATGTAATTTTTGCGGCCGATAAAACTAGAGCTAAAACTCCAAAATTAATGGGACCATTTATTGTTCCAAGAACAATGGCAAGTACAGCTTCTGCAACACTTGCTGTTCCTTTTAAAATCAAGGGAACTAACTACACAATGAGTTCTGCTTGTGCAACTAGTGGTCATTGCATTGGAAATTCTATGGAATTAATTCAGATGGGAAAACAAGACATTGTCTTTGCTGGTGGGAGTGAGGAGATTCATTGGGCAATGACCGCAATGTTCGATGCCATGACAGCTTTGTCATCAAAATATAACAATACTCCTGAAACAGCTTCAAGAGCTTATGACAAGACTAGAGACGGTTTTGTAATTGCAGGTGGTGCTGGAGTATTAGTGCTTGAAGAATATGATCACGCAAAAGCTAGAGGTGCTAAAATATATGCAGAATTAACAGGTTATGGAGCAACTTCAGATGGCTATGATATGGTTGCACCATCGGGTGAGGGAGCAGTGAGGTGTATGCAAATGGCAATGGCTACAGCTAAAAATAAAATTAATTATATTAATACACATGGAACCTCTACCCCAGTTGGAGATATCACTGAACTAAATGCTGTAAGAAGTACCTTTGGAGATAATATTCCAAAGATTAGTTCAACTAAATCTCTATCAGGACATCCATTAGGAGCTGCATCAGTGCATGAGGCAATTTATTGTTTAATTATGATGAAAAATAATTTTATTACCGGATCAGCAAATATAAATGAAATGGATGAAGAGGCAAAAAAATTCCCAATAGTGACAAGCACTGAGACTGATGTAACTTTAAACACCGTTATGTCAAATAGTTTTGGTTTTGGCGGAACTAATGCTGCTTTAATTTTTGAAAAGGTTTAAATTATGAGTTTAATGAAAGGCAAAAAGGGATTAATCATGGGTGTAGCAAATGAAAGATCTATAGCCTGGGGTATTTCACAAAAACTTGCAGATGCCGGAGCTGAGCTCGCATTTACTTATTTAGGGGATGCCTTAAAAAAAAGAGTTATTCCCTTAGCTGAGAAACTAAATTCAAAAGCAACTTTTAGTTGTGATGTCGAAAAAAAAGACGATATAGCTAAATTATTTAAAGATGTTAAAATTGAATTTGGTGAAATTGATTTTGTAGTTCATGCAATTGCATTTTCAGACAAGTCAGAATTATCTGGTGAATATTTAAACACAACTAGAGAAAACTTTTTAAGAAGCATGTTAATTTCGTGCTTTTCATTCACAGAGATTGCAAGAGAAGCATCAAAAATAATGAAAGAAAGCGGAAGTTTAATCACCTTAAGTTATGAGGCAAATAAAGCA
>CESM01078926.1_pt1 | contig 11728 bp, 7 predicted proteins | sample 361421 | NCBI WGS metagenome assembly CESM01 (sample SAMEA2622219, study PRJEB7988) | marine metagenome | isolation source: saline water (ENVO:00002010), including | reverse complement strand
GCAGTCGCCACAGGCGAACGCAGAGTCCCGCTGTAAGGAAACCTGGTGGAATGTTCAGTGCGACAGAAACACCACTCCGTTGTACACGGGGATGACAGGTTTGGTTAAACGCAACGTACATTGGCAGGTGCCGGTAGGCACACCACCGGCAGAAGGGTGGCCTGCGGTGGTTTTGTACCAGCCCTCTCTGGCGTCGGCAGATCTGATGTGGAATGTACCCCGGATTACGCCGGTGGGCGCGGTTCAGCTGACCCGCATGATTCAAACGTTTTTGGATAATGGGTATGCGGTCCTCACTCCGGTTGCCCATGTCAGTGGTTTTACGTTCTGGGATACCAACGTGCCTCCCTTTTCAGTCAACTGGGAGTTGGCACCGGATCATTTTTTTGTTCAGGATATCTTGAAGGCCATGAACGAGGGTGCATTTGGCCCGCTTGATATGAACAGCCTTTTCGCGACAGGTATGTCCAGCGGCGGTTATATGACAAGCCGTATGGCGGTATCTTACCCTGGAGTGTTCAAGGCACTGGTGATCAGCTCTGCCTCCTATGCCACCTGTACCGGAATCCTTTGTTTTATTCCGCAAACGCTTCCGTCAGATCACCCGCCTACACTCTTTATTCACGGTGATCAGGACATTGTGGTGCCTATCTACACTATGCGTGCCTACGCCGATGCGCTGCAGGAGCAGGGTGCCGTGGCGGAAAAACTGGTGGTGAAAGGTGGTGGCCATCGACCGTTTGCCATCGCGCCCCAGGCCGCTCTTGAGTGGTTTAATCAACACCGCTAGAGCAGGCAACCAGCCTGGCGAATACCCGGGTTCGCCAGGCTTTTCAAAGCGATTGGTTTTGTTCTGTGGGGTGCAGCAGAAGATCTGCGGTTGCCAGTCTGTAAGGCGGCTGATACTGTACGGCATCCAGTGTCGTGTCAGCCGGATACAGTCGGTTGACGGTTGTAGGAATGATGTATAATCAGCCGTTATGAAAACCCAGCCCTCCTCATCGAAAAAAAACGTTGCTGGCCACAAGCATGGTCGTGTGCCACGTGCGGTCCGTGAGCAACAGATTCTGGATATTGCCGAGCAGCAGTTCATTAATATTGGATACGAAAAGACCACCGTTGAGAGCGTGCGCCTGGAAGCAGGTGTCAGCCGGCCGGTGATTTATGATCATTTTGGTTCAAAAGAAAAACTTTATCTGGCCTGTGTAAAGCGTGCCAGAGAAGAGTACCAGGCACGCCTGCAGGCAGTTTATGAGACCCCGGCCCCCATTGATGAGTTAATTGAGCAGGGTGCCCAAGTATACTTTTCTATCGTGGAAGAAGATCCACGGCGCTGGAAAGTGTTGTTCGCATCCAGCTTTGCACCTATGTTTGGGGACATTTGGGATGAGTTGTATGAAGCACGCCAGGGCACGGTAAGGCTTATGACCAGTTTGATGAAATCCTTCGCACCGAATGAGGATGAAGAGAAGCTGCAAGTGTTTGCGCAGGCAGTGTCTGCCGCTGGGGATCAGATCAGTCACTGGTGGCTGTTGCATCCGGAGATTCCTAAAGCCCGCATTGTTGCCCATTTTGTTTCGTTTATATCCAGTGGTTTGATCCCGATAGTCACAGAAGTGGAATCTTGAATCCGACGTTTAGGTTTACTTGATATTCATCGTGTGCCGTCTGATTCCTATCGAAACGCCCCCTGGTAACGGGTCAGGGAAACGGGCAAGTTCTTAAACAGCGTTGTCGAGGCTTCCATGGTGATCTCGCCGTCTTCATGCACGTTGAATTCACATTGCAACAGGGATTTTTGCCACAGCACCAGCGCTTGGTAACGCTGCCAGCCTTCGTTGTTGAATTGGCCGCTAACATACCGGATCGGGTGAAGGCTTTGCCGCAGTGTTTCAGGAATCTTGATCTTGGAATTGGTTGGCCAGTTCAGTTCATCCACATTGGTCACCAGTTGAAAGCGATCTTTCTTTTGCCGGTCGAAGGCACAAAAGAAGTTCAGGTAGGCAATGGGGGCGGCTTCGTCCCGGGTCAGATCCAGGTGCTGCGGATTAAACGCGTGAATGAAATGGGCGTGCCCCTCTAATACGGCTCCACCCTTGGTGCCTGCCAGAACACAGCAGTATTTCACCCGCAAGGGATCTGCCTGCAGCCATTGTATGTCCAGCAAATCAAATCCGGGGTAGAAAGAAAGCGGTAAGCGGCGAACCGCATTGCATTGATGATGTGCCACGGCCGAGTCCAGCTGTGCGGTATCCAGGGCGCAGTTCAAAGCGGCCTGATATTGCTCCAGTTCGATGTTCGTCAGATCCTGCCAGTCTCCCGAAAGCGGGGGGCGGGCATACCAAACGTGTTCCAGAGCAATGGAAAAAAGCCGGTTGGATTTGGTGATGACATTGGTTTTGCCCACCAGCCCGTTCATCAGTTTCAGTTGGCGCAGCATATCCTGCGCCGGTTTGTGTTGGTATTTGGATTGCGTGGCTTTTTCGTACCAGCGGTAGGCGGCTTCCAGGTCGGGCGCCACACCCTGGCCATTTTGGTAGCACACTCCCAGGTTGTACATGGCATCGGTATTGCCGGTTTCAGCGGCCTGCTCAAGCCAATACAGGCCCTGTGCTTGGTCTGCTTCATCACCCTGTAACAGCAGTTCCACCAGTTGGTTGACGGCACCGGCGTGTTTGGCCTTGGCGGCTTGGCTGTACCAGGCGATGGCGTTGGCCCGATCCGGAGGGTTTTGGTGGCAGTAAAAATAACCCAAAGCCGCCATGGCATTAACGTCCCCCAGGTGGGCGGCCTGGGTGAACCAGTCTTCCGCCTGGGCCGGTTTGGCAACCTCGGGTTTGGAATAGAATAAGCCAAGCCGCAGCTTTGCGTCCGGATGGCCTGCTGCATCGGCGTTTTTATACCACCGCTCGGCTTGATCGTAATCGGGCCCGTGGTGGCGTTCAAACAGATTGCCGAGCTTGTACATGGCGGTGCTGTCGCCGGTTGCGGCGGCCTTCTCCAGCCAGTGAACGGTCGCCTCCAGATCGGTTTTGCCGTCACTGCCTTGCTCAAACATTTTGGCCAGGTTGATCATGGCGGCACTGAATCCCTGGTCGGCGGCTTTTTCATACCAGTGCCGGGCTTGTGCTGTGTCCGCTGCCACACCCAGCCCGGTTTCATAACACTGTGCCAGGTTGTTCATCGCATACAGGCTGCCACTTTGTGCCCCTTTGCTGAACCAATAGAAGGCTTTGCCCAGGTCTTTCTCAATGCCCTGGCCGGAGCGGTAGCTGCTGCCCAGGTTGTCCATGGCATCGGCGTATCCGGCCTCTGCGGACTGAATAAACCATTGGGTGCCCTTTGCGAGATCTTGTTCCACACCAAAGCCGTTGTGATAGAAAATCCCCAGGTTATGCATGGCGGTAATGTTGTTGGCCTGTGCAGCTTCTTGTGTGGCTGCAAAGGCTTTTTCGTAATCAATGGTTCCTGTTAAACCGTAAAAGTGGGCAACCCCCATCAGTGCCAGGGCTTCCCCCTGCTTATCGGCGGGCACCTGTTCCAGCAGGGTGATGACCCAGCCGGGTAATGCTTGCCTGCCATTGATGTACTTTCTGGAAATATCCACCGCCACGTCTTTCAGTGCTTCCCAATAAGGGCCGGGATTGATCTCGATGTTCAGCAGTTGTTGGGTAATGCGGTGATCAAAGAAATCCTGGGTTAATCTTTGCATAAAGGCCGACAAGGGTTTCGGTTTGATTTGGGCGGCCTGCAGAATGCGCTCGGGGCACAGGCCGTGATGATCCAATGCCGACAACACAAACCATTCCCCCAGAATATCCGGTAGCAACGGTGGAATATCAAAAATAACTCCGTGGGCGGATGATCGGGTATCGCCGTCGGTGATCACCAGGGCGGTGCGCCGGGTGGCAGAATCCGGGTGGGGAATGATACCGGCCGATGCCAGGGTTTTACTGTCCACGCCTTGGGCCATGGTGGCGATAACGGCGAGTTTGAGGGCTTCGGGGTCGGAATCCAGGGCCGGTTTGGGTTGGTCGTAGACCCGCTTCCAGCGGTCTTTGAAATCTCGTTCAATGACCTTGTCCAACAGGCCCTCCCGATTGAGATTCTCGGCACTGGGATCGTCGGCAAGAATTTTACCGAGAAAATAGGCGTACAGGGGCCGGCCTTCTTTATCGATGTGCTCCAACTGGGCGGCTATGGCGTCACTTTCCAAGGTCAGCTCGGTGCCGAAGTGCGCTGCCACCTGGCGGACAATATCCACCAGATCCCGGGGTAATAACTTTTTCAGAAACACCTGGCCGTTGTTGTCCGGGCTGCGGTAGGCCAGCAGATCCTCGCCTTCATCGTCGTCGGCCAGCTCAATAAACCATTCCGCCAGGCCACCGATCTCCAGTTTGTCGCTGGATTTTTCGCTTTTGGGTTCGTTGATCGCGACCAACGGGCGGCCATCCCAGGGTTGGCGTTCCACGAACAGCAGTCGCACCGGGTGCTTGAATTCCGCGGACCGTACTTTCAGAGCGTCCAAAACGGTTTTGATTTCCGGTTCGCGCCCCACCACGTAATCAACGATGAGCAAATGGGGGCGGTTGGGCTGCCAGCTCTGCCAACGGTCAAACTGGGTGCCCGGCTGAAAGGTCAGCGGCCCCGCGGCCCAGCCCATTTCATGGGCCCTGGTGATCAGCTCCCAGGCCAGCCGGCTTTTGCCCTGACCACCCACACCGGCGATCTGCAGCCACTGAAAACCGGGGGCATCGGAGAGAAAATTGCAGAGCTGTTGCCACTCCTGGTCGCGTCCCAGGGGTTTTTCAATTAGCCGGTGCTGGTAGTGAAAGATGTTGTTACGACTTTTGGGTACTTCAAAAACCGGTTGTGGTGAATCGGCGACAGTGGCTTCCGGTGCGCTGAGGTTGGGCAGGGGCTTACCCAAAAAGAACTGGGTGATTTGCTCCCCACTGTAGCCCATGGAGGTCAGGTAAGGGGCGCAGGTGCGTTTTTGCGGTGAGTCCGATTTGCCGCCTTCCAGCCGCTTCAATCCCCGTAGTTTGCTCTCAAAGCCTTTTGGGTCCAGGGTTCTGGCTTTTTCCGCGTCCGGCTGATGATCGTAAAATACGCACCATATCAACTCTTCCTGAGTCAGCCCCTGCCCATGCCGATAGCGAACAATCAGCTCCTGCATTTGTTCTCCCAGGCTGCTGTTGCCGGCGGCAGGCTGTTTGTCCCCGTTTGTCACCGGATCTATCCCCCTTTGTCACCTGTTCTACCCCAATCCTGCAGGCAGTATTTCCAGAGTGTGTAATAAAACTGTCTGGAGAATCAACATGTTCGAGCGCATTAAAAAGGCATTGCAGGTTTTGGGTAAGCATTCAGTGTTGCACCGTGCATTGTATTTTTGCCTGTTTTTGAGCTACGGCGCCGGTTGTCTGGGGCTGGATAAGTTGGTTGTCAGCGGGTTGGCGGCCGTCTGTTATCTGGCGTTGGCGGTGAGGAGCTGAACATGGCTATGTCAAAAATAGTCGTGCCGCACCTCATACACCTGTTCATCCGGCCGTTCGATTTCCGATTCAATGCCGGAGTTGCGGCGAGTACGCCCGGCGGCGTATTGAAACCCCGGGCCTGCCATCATCTCGTCGCATTGCAGGCATTGATTCAGTTCACCGTTATTGGTGTTGTCGCTGGATTCGGTGCCGGTAAGCAGCGGGATCAAGCCGTACTCCTGCACACAGAGTACCAGGCAGGATTGGGTGGTTTTGTCGGCGTTATAGGCCCAGCTTTCAGCGCAGGCTTCGGTAAATCCGATTTCCTGCATGCAGCTTTTTTTGTTATTGAAGCCCAGGCGTTTGCTGCAGGTTTTGGCCATGATGGTCAGATCCAGCGAGCCGTACACGGCCAGATCCTGCAGGGTGGAGCAGGTGCCGCAGGCCTGGTAGTGGGTGAGTATAAAGCCCGCTGTGCTGTTCAGGGCATTACGGTTTTCAAAACTGGCCAGTTGGTATTGGCCGGGATTGTTGGGATCAAAGCGCACACCGCATACGGCGGCCTGATCTGGTGCCGGCAGGCGGTTCAGCCACCATTGGCGTACGTCTTCTCTGGCGGGAAACGCCTGCACGGGTATGCCGGTGGCGGTAATGCTGTAGTAACAGTTGGGATCATTCCAGCAGGTGGTGAAGTCGAGGAAGCTCAGGGGGTGGTAGGGGGATGTACTTTGGGGGCCGCTGCCGCTGCTGTTCAGCAACTGTTTTTTCTGCAATACGCTGGTGAGGTTGGTGGCCTGGGTTTGTTGCAGTTGGTACTGTGTTTCCGCATCAAAAAGGGGTTGTGGCAGCGGTGTTACGTCCAGGGGTTGATTGCAGGCGCTGAGCAAACCCGCAGCCAGCCCCAGCGCTGCCCATCGGGGCGCTGGTATGGTCATGCTGGTGGTTCCCTATTTTGTTGTTTTTGTTTTGGTACCTTTGCGTGCTTTGCCCTTGGCCGCCGCCGTACCGCTACGGGGCGGCAGGCCGGTGTGTTGCGTCAGGATTTTACCCCGGCCCGCTTTGGCCCGGGTGCCGCCGGGTTTGGCTTTGCGCCGGCCGGTTTTATTGTCTGCTGAATTCAGTTTAGCCGTTGGGTGATTGGCGGGTTGAGTCGGTGGCACCAGATGTTTCTTGCCGTAACCAATCAGGTGGGCTTTGCCCATGTTCTTCAGCGCTTCACGCAACAGGGGCCAGTTATCCGGATCGTGGTAACGCAAAAACGCTTTGTGTAAACGCCGCTGCTTTTCACCCTTGGGTATGAATACCTTTTCGGTTTTGTAGTTTACCCGGTGGATAGGGTCTTTCTCGGTGTGGTACATGGTGGTGGCCATGGCCATGGGCGAGGGGTAAAAGTTCTGCACCTGATCTGCGCGGAAGCCGTTGTTCTTCAACCAGAAGGCCAGGCTCAGCATGTCCTCATCACGGGTGCCGGGGTGCGCGGCAATAAAGTAGGGAATCAGATACTGTTCCTTGCCTGCCTCTTTGGAAAACCGATCAAACATGTCCTTGAACTGATCGTAGGTGCCCATGCCTGGTTTCATCATTTTCGACAGGGGCGCGCTTTCGGTGTGCTCCGGTGCAATTTTCAAATAGCCGCCCACGTGATGGCTCACCAGTTCTTTCACGTATTCCGGATCCAGCACCGCCAGGTCGTAACGCAGACCGGAGGCAATCATGATGCGTTTGATGCCCGGCAGTTCCCGCGCCCGGCGATACAGCCTTGTGGTTGGGCTGTGATCGGTCACCAGATTTTTGCAGATGGTGGGAAACACGCAGGATAAACGGCGGCAATTCTGATGGATCTCTTCGCTCACGCAGTTGAGCATGTACATGTTGGCGGTGGGGCCACCCAGGTCCGAGATGGTGCCGGTAAAGCCCGGTGTCATGTCGCGGATCTTTTCCACTTCGCGCAGAATGGAATCTTCCGAGCGGCTTTGGATCACCCGGCCTTCGTGTTCGGTAATGGAGCAGAATGAGCACCCGCCAAAGCACCCGCGCATGATGTTGACGGAAAAGCGAATCATCTCGTAGGCGGGAATGCGTGCGTCACCGTATGCCGGGTGTGGCACCCGCTGAAACGGCAGTTCGAATACGTCGTCCAGTTCCTCGGTGGAGAGCGGCACCGGCGGCGGGTTCATCCACAGATAACGGTCACCGTGCTTTTGCACCAGGGTGCGGGCGTTGGAGGGGTTGGTTTCCAGATGCAGCACCCGCGAGGTGTGGGCATACAGCACCGGGTCTTTGCTGACTTTTTCATAGGAGGGCAACGACACAAACTGTTTTTTGCTGCCGGCGGCGGGGCGGATATGCACCACCTGCGCGTCGGCTGGGCTGTCGCCGCCGTCACCTTTGGCACAGGGGGCTTCCAGGGCTTCGTTGGTCTGTTCCCATTGATAGGGGTTGTAGAGGGGGTCCACTTTGCCGGGCTGATCAATGCGGGTGGAATCTTTCACTTCCCAGTCGCCGGGCAATTCATGCAGCAGGCAGGCGGTACCGCGCACATCGCGGATGTCTTTCATGGTTTGTCCGGCGGCCACGCGATGGGCCACTTCCACCACTGCCCGCTCGGCATTGCCGTACACCAGCAGGTCGGCTTTGGCATCCATCAGCACCGAGCGGCGAACTTTGTTGCTCCAGTAGTCGTAATGGGCGATCCGGCGCAGGCTGGCTTCGATGCCACCAATCAAAACCGGCACATCCTTGTAGGCCTGGCGGCAGCGCTGGGTATAAACCAGCACCGCCCGGTCCGGGCGTTTACCCCCTTCGTTATTGGGGGTATAGGCGTCGTCGTGACGAATCTTCAGGTCCGCCGTGTAGCGGTTGATCATGGAATCCATGTTGCCGGCAGATACGGCGAAAAACAGATTAGGCTTGCCCAGTTTCTGGAAATCGTTGGCGTTGTGCCAGTCCGGCTGGGCGATGATGCCCACGCGAAATCCCTGTGATTCCAATAACCTGCCGATCACCGCCATGCCGAAGCTGGGGTGGTCTACGTAGGCGTCACCGCTGATGATGATGATGTCGCAGCTGTCCCAGCCCAGTTCATCCATTTCCCGGCGGGACATGGGTAAAAACGGGGCCGTGCCGTAACATTCCGCCCAATAGCGCGGATAGGTAAACAGGGATTTGGCTGCTTGCATAAGGTAAACACAGGACTGCTGAACGAAGAATGGCCCAATTTTAGCGGAACTGCCGCCATATCACCAACGATCTTGAGTTTGCCTGATTAGCCCAGTTTGAAAAAGCTCAACTCCTGATGCATCTTGTCCACCTGGTCCACCATGGAGGTGGTGGCGGCGGTGGCCTCTTCCATCAATGCGGAATTCTGCTGGGTGGATTCATCAATGCTGCTGACGGCCTGGTTCACCTGTTGTATCCCCACCAGTTGTTCCGAGGCGGAGTCCGCGATCTCAGATACCTGCTCGGTGACTTTCACCACCTGGGCAATGATTTCCTCCAGTGTTTCACCGGATTTGAGCACCATCTCGGTGCCGGTCTCCACCTTGTTGACGCTGTCTTTGATCAGTTGCCCGATTTCCTTGGCAGCGGCGGCGGAGCGTTGCGCCAGGTTACGCACCTCACCGGCCACCACCGCAAAACCACGGCCCTGCTCACCGGCACGGGCTGCTTCCACGGCGGCGTTCAGGGCCAACAGGTTGGTTTGAAAGGCGATCTCATCAATGGTGCCGATGATATCGGCAATTTGTTTGCTGGAGGTGGAGATGGCCTGCATCGCCTGAATGGTGGCGTCCACGACGGCCTTGCCTTTGGTGGCGGATTCCTGCGCGGTTTTGGCGGTTTCGTTGGCGCTGTTTGCGTTGCTGGTGCTGGTGTTCAGCTGCGATGTCATTTCTTCCATGCTGGAGGCCGTTTCCTGCAGTGATGCCGCCTGGCTTTCGGTGCGGCGGCTTAGATCCAGGTTGCCGCTTTGAATTTCCGTTGCGCCCACCTGAATGTCAGTGGCGGCGCTCTGGATGCTGGCCACCAGATTCTGCAGGCGGTCAAAGGTGGAATTGAGCGCGGTTTTCAGTTGCTCAAACTCGCCCTGATACTCGCCGTTAACCCGCTGACTCAAATCCCCCTGCGCCAGTGCCAGCAGGCAACTGCTGATTTCGTTGACGGCGCATTTGCGCTGGGTCACATCGGTGGCGTACTTCACCACTTTGTAGGGATTGCCGGACGCATCGAATATCGGATTGTAGGAGGCCTGAATCCAGATGCGGCTGCCATCTTTGGCAATTCGCTCGTACTCTTCACTGAAGAATTCACCGGCATTGAGTGCTTGCCAGAAGGATTGGTATTCGGCGGATTTGGCGTAGGCATCGTCCACAAAAATGCGGTGGTGTTGGCCTTTGACTTCTTCCAGGGTGTAACCCATTGTTTTCAGAAAATTGTCGTTGGCGTAGCGGATGGTGCCGTCCAGTTCGAACTCGATCACTGCCTGGGAGCGGGAAATGGCATTCAGTTGGCCCTGGTAATCAGCGTTGCGCAGTTTGTCTGCGGTGATGTCGGTGGCGTATTTCACCACTCTCACCGGATTGCCGTTCAGATCCAGAATGGGGTTGTACGATGCCTGAATCCACACCTCGCGGCCATTGTTGCCGATGCGTTTGTATTCCCCGGTGAAGTGCTTGCCTGCATTCAGGGCCTGCCAGAATGCTTTGTAGTCTGGGGAGTTGCGTTCACCGGCTTCAACGAATATACGGTGATGTTTGCCTTTGATCTGGTCCAGTGTGTAGCCCATTACCTGCAGAAAATTATCGTTGGCGTTTTGAATGGTACCATCCAGGTTGAATGCAATGACGGCCTGGGATCGTGAGATGGCTTCAATCTGGCCGGAGTAATCGGCATTTTTCAGGGTTTGTTCGGTCACGTCGGTGGCGAACTTGATGACCCGGACGGTGTTGCCGTTTTCGTCCAGAATGGGGTTGTAGGTGGCTTGAATCCAGATTTCTTTACCGTGCTTGCCAAAGCGCTGGAAAGTGGCGGATTGAAATTTACCCTGGCGCAGGCGGTTCCAGAATTCCCGGTACTCAGGACTTTGGCCGTATTCCTGGCCCACGAAAATGCGATGATGCTGGCCTTGAATCTCTTCCAGTGTGTAGCCCATGGCATCCAGAAAATTTTGATTGGCTTCGAGAATGTTGCCTTCAGGATCAAACTGAATCACCGCCTGGGAGCGGTTTAGGGCGTCGAATTGGCTCAGTAATGCCTGTCGTTCCCGCTTCTGGGCGGTGATGTCCACCGCAAACTTGACGCAGTGGGTGACGCATCCCTCGGCGTTATACACCGGATTGTAGGCAGCCTGAATCCACACCTCGCGACCATCTTTGGTACGCCGCCTGAATTCACCGGACTGGAACTCACCACGCTGCAGATTGACCCAGAAGGCCTTGTAATCAGGGCTGTTGGCGTCATCGCCGCTGACAAACAGGCGGTGATGTTTGCCTTTAATCTCGTCCAGCCGGTAACCCATCAAATCCAGAAACTGCCGGTTGGCATCCAGAATGATGCCGTCCAGGTCGAACTCGATGCGGGCTTGGGTCTTGTCCACTGCTTGCAACACGGCTTCCAGTTCAGCAAGGCGTTGCTCTGTCTGCCGCCCGGCTGTGCCGTTCAGTGCTGCCATCAGTTTCGCGAACATGATCAAATCCCTCTGTATTGGCTTCCATGAATAAAATCAGGCTGTTGTTACAAGTCTAGTATTTCAAGTCTAGAAGCAGCTGCCGGGATTCGCGAATCCTGCGCGGGTGGTGAAAGAGAAACGGGCCTCAAAATGGCGTGGTTTATCGGTGATTTTGCCTGATTGGCTTAGGCTGGTTGCCGTGTTTGTCTGGATTTCAATCAGATGATGCCGGCGTCCAGGCTCATGGCCATGGTGGTTCCCAGTTGTTTGCACTGTTCAAGGAACTGGTCGTCCCATTCACCCCGGCACAACACGGTGGGTTGCACGGCTTTCCAGCGTAATCCGGTGGTGATGGAGTCCACCGCGCGGCAGGTGCCGGTGCCGTCGTGACCGGCCCGCACAAACAGGGCAAAGGGCAGGCCCTGCTTTTCTTCCAGGCAGGGATAGTAGATGCGGTCGAAGGGCAATTATACGAATATGGAATATGTGAATTTTGTTGTCGGATGTCTCGGCCACTTGTTATTTGCAGTATTTTAGCTGAAATGAGCGACAACAATTTTCAGCAACGTTTTCTCAACGACGAAAA
>CESM01225393.1_pt1 | contig 11729 bp, 13 predicted proteins | sample 361421 | NCBI WGS metagenome assembly CESM01 (sample SAMEA2622219, study PRJEB7988) | marine metagenome | isolation source: saline water (ENVO:00002010), including | reverse complement strand
GGTGGGGCTTGTACAGTTGTAGGGAGTCATCGGTAACTACAACCGTACAACTCCGACCCTTACTTTTCTTCAGGGGGGGGTAGAATATATTTTTAGGTCCGAAATATTTTAAGAAATATACTTACAGTATACCAAAAAAGAGTCCTAGCACTACGTTGGTACTACCTCTTTTAACAGGCGGTTACTATTACGTGGTTGTAGTCGTCCTTTTTCTATCAGGAGACTAGTAGATTTAAGTACAAATGATAGTAACAAAAACTCATGGTTGTAGTCGTCCTTTAGCATGAACATAGTATTGATAAAAAGGAAAAAAACAATTATATAAGAACTGTTAAGGTAAATAAATGAGAAAATGTACTAGTTGTGGTAATAATTATAAGCAACTCGTCTGGTACCGCGGTACTTTTATCTGCCACTGGTGCTACCAAAAAATTTACTCTTCCAACCATTCATTCAGGTAGTACAAATCGTACATGCATTGTATTGCAAGCTCCTCCTCGTATATCGTTTCGCTATCAATAAGGTGGAAGGTGCGGTCCACCTCGTCCAACTTCACCCAAAACTCAAAAAAAGCTTTAAAGATCGGATCCCTGTAATACAAGTCCGTGTTCTTTATGTAGAACGGCTTCATCTCCCCCTCGTGCCACACTTTCCAGAACCCACGTCCTTTAAGCTCACACCGTTTCACTAGCAAATTCAACGCATCCACCAGCATTTTCGCGTGGTTTGTCCTAAAGTATGGATCGTTTTTGATGTCACAAAGTATGGTGGAATGATATTGCATGTCTAACTCCGACGTAGACATAGTGTAGGCAGAAAGATGTACGTTAATAATAAAACTACTTTCGATGCGCTTAAACTGAGATTGCATGCGGTGGATATGATCTCTGGTCCAATAATAATAGAAAGGAAAAGTAAACAGAAACAGATAAGGCTTAGTGTTCCTCCTAATAATTGATCGTTCGCGTGTACCATTTAATTTGTATATATGTATATATGTTGTATGCTTTTGTCGTCTAACACCCTCGTGTTCTGTATTGTGGTGTTATATATCGTGGTGTTGAAGTTTTGTAGAGCAAATGGATTTATTTTCAAAATACCCTATTTTTAACTCTATTAGTTTTGTAGAGCATATAACATACATACACATATAAACATATCTATCTTAATCTATTTCAACGTTACGAATAAAGAAAGAAGGAACAAAGAAGAAAGAATAGAAGAAACAAAGAAGAAGCAAACATGTCGAACGAACCAAACATGTCAGCTGAACCAAAAAGAACGGAGCCTTGCATTGAGTGTTATGACAGAGGTTATGACAGACAAACCTGCCGACATTTCTATGTAGGCAATACCTACAAATTCTCATTGTGCAGGAGTTGTAGAAATGGTGATGGGCGGGATCGTGAAGTCAACCTCACGTACATGAAGAAAGCATGCATACATTTCCAACGTTTGTGGAGAGAGGTGTTGAAGAAAGAAGGCATAAAGCTTAAGAAGGATCAGAACATTCCTAAATTACACAGTAAAGATGATTTCTTTCGCCCCGTTCCTCGATACGACAACTACTTTGACCTCTACAAGATCAACGACCATATTAACGATATATGGAAAGAAAAAATCAATCCACTGTTTGAAATGTACCCTAGTCTAATCAAATACAATCCTAGTGAAACATTCACGACGTGTGTAACTTGGGCATTGAGCAAAAAGCCGTTGAAGAGTGTATTCGTGAAGAAATATAATGGGGATTGCAATATAGCGCTTTGGCGTGAGTACTACAACGACTTTGATTTTTGCACCTGCGATCCTCGTATAATGTGTAGAAGAAAAGCGAAGTTGTATAAAGCTCGTGAATCCTCGTTTGCTCCACTTCAAGCTTTGTTCCGTGGGTACATTGTACGTAAAAAGGCCAACGATAGATTGCGCATGAAGTCTGCCGTTGAAATTCAAGCATCATGGCGTAGAAAACGTGCCATGCTAAAATATATCCATGCTAAGCAATGTGCGGTAAAAATTCAAGCATTATGTCGTGGGTATTATGTACGAAGACCGTACGGGATTTACAGGTCATGGGCCTTGTGGAACGTACATGCTGTCCCGCCACAGTTAGAGACCATCGTGCAAAATTTAATAAGCCATGGAGCAGTACGAAGAAAAAGGAAAAAGGCATTTCAACCGACACCTTATCGTAGGAAAAAAAGACCACATCATGCGGACAATCAAAAAACACTACAGTGGTGTTGGGGTAATGGCAACCCCTAAATTTAATTTTTACTATATAAGATATTTTTTTCGCTAAATAAAATGATGAAACTAATCACTCTACTTACCTTCGTTGCTATTGTTACCCCTGCCCTCTCCACGGTTGAACTGACAGCTGAGAATTTTAAAGAGAAGACCAATGGAAAAAAAGTTATGTTGAAGTTTTACGCACCATGGTGTGGCCACTGTAAAAAGTTGGCACCGGTGTGGGACGAGTTTGCCGAACAAACGAATGTGCTGGTAGGAAAGGTGGATTGTACCGTCCACAAAGAGCTGTGCCAAAAGCAGGGCGTCCAGGGATATCCTACGTTGAAGTACTCGAATGGGTATGGACTCAACAAGTATGAAAATGGGAGGGACCTGGAATCGTTGTTGGAATTCGTGGAAAACAATTTGCAAAATGGCTGTTTAGACGACCCCAATCTCTGCTCTGAAGAAGAAGCAAAAGAGCTAGAGGAGTTCAAGGCGCTCAGTATGGAGGACATACACAAGCGGTTGGACAACAACGAGGCAGAGAAGGAGAGTGCGGAGGTCTTGTTCAAAGGCCACGTGCAAAAGCTTCAAGACAAGTACAACACTTTACAGAAAGAGAAGAACGAGAAGTTGAAGGAGCTGAGCAAGGAAGAAGCACTGCTACGGTTTGTCTTGAATATACCGGAGGACGAGGAGGAAGAAAAGAAAGAGGAGTTGTGATATATAAAGTGTTAAGTTTTATTAATTAATCATGGAGCCATGTGTAAGGGTCATCGCATTCATACTGTTATTTTTTATTATGTTTATTCTCTCTATTCTCATTGCGTACGATGTCTACGTCCCAGCGTCGTATACCTTTGACGCCGCACCCGTTGGAGCTTGTGTTGGTGATGTGAAGCATTGTGGGTGCTGTGGGAGTTGTTCCAACACGGTAGACTACGACCTTTACGTCAGCAAAAAAGATACCCTTACCGAAGAAGCTAGAACATGCGCCCTGGATAATCTCTTCGGCGATTCAGACAAATGCATGGAGGGCATTGGCATGACCAAAGAATGTGCCTACTGTTGGGCAGAGAACGTGCGGTGCACTAGGTCCAACTGCTGGTTCCCTTGTATGGTAGAGACCTGGCTAGGCATTTCTCCCAACCAAAAGGGAATGTTAAGTAAATGCTTTTCTTGCGACGAGCATCACTGTTTGGATGGTTTTATCCAGTGCGCTGGCATGAGCAGGCGAAGGGCTGGTATCGAGACCGATATTGTCCGAGACATCAGTGAGGTGTGCGACACCAGCGGCCTCAGTGGCAACAGTACCTGTTGAAGGTTTGTACCGCTCCCTCTTGTTTGAAAGTATAGACATTTTGTTCTTGTCGTAGTATAGTTTTCTTTTCAATTTTATTTTCTCTTTGTCCTCCGCGTACTTTTCCCTCCGTCTTTTATTTCTCTCTTTACGAATTATTGAATATCTCTGCCTTCGTGTGTTGTTTCTGCTGTCCTTAATCTTCGCATAGTCTGTGTCCTTTATCAACTTCTTACACACATCAATGTAAGGTTTGCTTGTTCGGTGCATCGGATACTTATCTGGATCATACCTTGCCACGTCTGCTTTTGCTTGTTTGTAGTCTGGTTTCCATTTGCCTGTACGTGGGAGACTTTGTTGCAATAGCTTCATATGAATAGCAGTTGAAGACCTTTTATACGTAATTGCTTTGACACACTATAAAAATAATTTCGTGGCAAATAAATGCTTTGGAGTCTATTATTATGGTTTTCTTTCTTGGTAGCAGCTGGCGCCACCACATGTAGCCAGTTAAAAACTATCTACTCAGACACGACGTGTTGTGCCAACTCCAACGTGGACACCTGCTTGCGTACTATACCGTTGTGCACGGATTCGGGTGTAAGCAACGGTAACATATGTACTTCGTCTTCTAACACCATTGTGATTAAAGGTGGTGCTTCAGATTACACCCTTCCTACGGCCTCTACGTCTACTCTAGGAGGCGTGAAGGTGGACGGTAGCTCTGTGACTATATCCAACGGTGTGATTAGCGCCAGCAGCATAGCATACAACGATCTCACCAACAAGCCTAGTCTATTTTCAGGAAGTTATGCGGACCTCACCAACAAGCCTACTATACCGTCTGCTTACACCCTTCCTACTGCCAGCGGGTCCGTGCTAGGTGGGGTAAAGGTGGATGGAACCACCGTCACCATCTCCAACGGTGTTATATCTGCTCCATTAAGTTCAAGTTCAAGTTCTCAGGGTTCCATATCGTACACCGATCTCACGAACAAGCCTACCCTATTCTCTGGTAGTTATGTGGACCTGACGAACAAGCCTACTCTTTTCGATGGGAATTACAATAGCTTAACGAACAAGCCTGGAGGCGTAGCAGTAGACAATACAACCATCAAACAGTATGATAATGGAACCATTTATGTACCTAGCTCCACAACTTCAACCGCTGTAGTTACTAAAGATGGGCAGGTGTTGGAGGAGTTAGTAGGAATTTGCGATGGACAAACAGTGAAGGGTATATCGGGCAGCTACACATGGCCAGATGTAACTCAAAAGATGGAAACGGTTTCAGGTTCGTGGACCACGCTTTCTGGCTCTGAAATTGCTTACACCCCACCAGTTGGTACCACACAAGTCATCTACACGTTTAATTTTCAAGTCGGCCGATCACCAAGTGCCTTCAGTGTGGAATATCGATTTTACATTGATGGCAATTTAGTCACGAATGTCAGCCCACTAGATTCTATGGCCCATACGCATGCTTATGGGTTTTTGACGTCGTATAGAGCTGTTATTGATATAGGTGGCACCACAGATTATGCAAATGGTGTAGTATCATCGTGGAGTACTTCAAAAACGCTAAAACTTCAGGTTATCAGCAGTACCAGCACATACTATGGGCAAGTTCAATTTCATCAAAAAAAGCATACGGATGATGGCGCTGGTGCAACTACGGCTACTACTACTACCAATGAGTTGGTAAAACCCGTCCTCAACATACGCGCCATCGGTAAAGAAAGTAATTATTACGTGTTGCCTAACACCCTAGTCACTCTAGCAGGCGTCTTACAAGTAGATGGACCAAATCTGGGTCTGGGCATCAGTCCAACCGCACCTTTCCACGTGGGTGGGGGTGTTAATACCAGCATCAGTGCTTCTAGGTTCGAGTGCGATGGTAGTGGGGCTATCATTACTCAAAAGACTGGTAAAGTATCGAATATCATGACCAGGGATGACTGTTCTAAGTTTTCTAATTTTGAGGCCGGTGCGGTGCTGCCTGCTACAACGGCTACGAAGCATTCTGATGCTGTGTGCACCTCTGGACTGTCCTACAAGGTGTATGGTCATAACGTTATAGAATTAACATCCGGGTCTCCGGATTTAAGCATGACAGAAAATGAATGCAAAGCATATGGAAAGAAAATAAATAATTGGGAGGAGGTGCATTCTTGGAGTAATATACCAACTGGATGCTTTCGAAATGGAGCTGGTATGTCAGACAATAAAGTCCGTTACAACACGCATCAAAATAGTTTACAATTCTCAACGGGTAGAGTTGGTTTACAAAAGCTCACAGTGAAGGAATCTACTTCAGGCACGGCAGCGAATGATATAACTGAGAGAGAGTGCAAAGGATACGCCGGCTTGATAAGCCTTACTTACGAGAGTGTTTCCACCAGGAGCACGAAATTAAGCCATGGTGACACCCACATTATTGGGGGTGGGTACACGAGTTTCACCAGCCCCTCCTCTGCTTCAACATGCGTCACTAAATGTGCTGAAGAAGGATATGCGTACTCGTCTTACGCAACCAACAGCGTTAAGTGCCGCTGTGCTCAATCTGACGGGAATGTTCATTCCTATGGCTATGGCACCGGAGTATACGAGATAACGCCTCAACCATCTGGCTGCTACAAGGACGGCAGCAAAATTTGGCACACTTCCCTCACCACCACAACGCAATGCGACGAAACTAGAATCTGTTTGAGTAAGGACACCACCTTTAAGAACCCGGGCACCCCCAACGATCAGCACCGGGTGAACAAGTGCAGAGATGCTTGTTCCAACCCTTCCCAAGCTATTTTCTCCGGAACACGCACGTTCACACCAGCTTCGTTCACTGTGGAACCCACTGGTGGGGAATGTACCTGTCATCTCGATTACGCTGCTACGTGCGGCACCACAGCTTCTGATGAAATAGACTTGTACAATTTAAACTGGAGACCAAAAGGCTGCTTTCAAGACTCCAGTTCTGGTACCACGACCCACTATTGGACAGATGTGGATGGTGGAGTGTGTAGTGAATATTTTCCCTGCTTACGAAACGATGAAGGCTGTCTGGTACAGGACACGAATGCGGAGGTAAAGGAGCTATCCATGATAGTAGAAAAAAGCGCATGGTTCAAGCAGGAAGTGGTGATATCATCCGACCGTAGAATCAAAGATAATATTGTAGACGTTGAAGATGCCAGGTCGAAAATGCGTCAAATACCAGCCAGAAGTTACGGATATATTGACAAGAGAAAGTGGGATGGCGCCACGGTAGGATTTATTGCTCAAGAAGTGAAGGCGGTGATGCCAGAAGCCGTTAAAGTGCAATCTGGCTTTCTTCCTAACCTTCTGAAGCGAATTGAATGTACTTACGCAAGAGATGAGACGTTGAAGATGACCTGTCCAGAGCTAACGTCAGGACGAGTAAGGTTGTTTGTGACAGATGAAGATGGGGAAAACCTGTTGGATATTGATGTGAAAAACGGGGTGATGGAAGTAGAGAAAGTGTATGTGTACACTTACGCATTTGGGTACGAAGTAGATGACTTCCACACCTTAGAAAAGTCGAAGTTGTTTGCTCTAAACTTTGCGGCTACAAAAGAGATGGATGCCGACGTGGAGATGTTGAAGGAGCAAGTGAATGATTTGATTGGTCGGGTAAAGGCTTTGGAACGACTTTAATATAGATGTGGTATAAAGTAAGCTATATTATACGCTAAATGCGTGCCCTATTGTTAACCCTGCTACTAGGAATGGCGGTAGGCAGGTTGGGTGAGTGGGACTGCCGTGGGTGCACCACATTAATTCACCGACAGTGCATGCCTTTTGACATAGGCGAGGACTGTATACCCGACAACTACGAAGAGCTCGTGCATAGTTTGAAATTGTATCGGACTTTTTATTATCTTGAAGATACCGTAATAGCATCGGTTCGCTGTTTAGACTATGGTGTGAGCATACAGCATTTTCCAGGGCTGCCTGTCAATAGCACCATGACACGCAATACTTTTGATTTGCTCTACAATTCATACTTCACCCGTGACTGTGAGAACTGGAGCTTTGCACCGTACAGTACATAAAATATAATACAGTACATAAATATAAATATACAAAACCAAGCAACTAAGTTAGTATAAATTCAACGTCACGATTTAAAAGATATATTAGAACAATGCAATCAGAAATATTTTATGCAATAAAGCGAATCATTCGCCGCAAAGTAGGCGACAAGAAACCTTTTCTTATTGAGTGGGACACGCCAGAACCTTGTGAGTCCACATGGGAACCTCATGAAAACTTGAGCGAGGAGTTGCAGAAGAAGTTTTGCAAGGATGGAAAGGTGCGTAAGACGTACAAGAAGCGCAAACTAAAAGAGAACGTAGCGTCGAACAAGCCAAAGCGTAAGCGAAAGCTGGCCTTTCCTCCTGTGCCTCACAAGCCAGAGAACCACGCGGTGATACCAGCGAAACGTCCACTAGGAGAAGTGGAGTATTCGGAGTACGAAAATGGAAAGGGAGATAGCATTCTGGTGGTAAAGACCTACACACACGACCGTGTGGACTATCAACATTTTCGCCGTATATCCCACACGGTACGTAAAGAAAATGGAAGCATCTCGTTGTGATTATGTGGTGTTGAACCCGGTGTTCAGTATGTTTAAAAAGCCACCCGTCTGGTACGACTACGTGCGTGTGGAAGAGAAAGAGAGTGGTGCTATAAGGTGGTGTTTTAAAGAAACCTACGAACTTAAAGTGTATGGGTGTTTACATGATGAATATTTAAAAAAATATATTAGTTTAAATTAATCTTGAGTTAGATCAATAATTGTGTGTTTTACTCTCTTAGCAGGTCTTTCTTCAACGTCCTCGCTTAATTGGTTCAGTTCTTCTTCCAATTCGTCCTCGTCGAATTGTAGATTCAAAAGATTAGTTTTTCTTATTTTGACATAATCAATCTCGATGAACTCATCAATGCACCCTGGTTTTTTCACTCTCCAATATCTTCCAGGTTTCATGATAGCATATTCATGTTTCTGATACTTTGTGTAGTGGAAAATACCAGATTCATACATACCAGTCGCCGCCAAGGGTTTCATGGTACGTTGAACAACCGTGTAGGTCTTACCAGCTTCTTTCCCGCTCTTCACTGTTCTCTCTTCCAAGAATTGAGGCTTGAAATTTTTAACTGACCAGTCCGATAATCTCTGTCGCCAGTTCGTCCAATGCATTGTCGAATATTGCGTGCACTGTTGTCCACTTTTGATGGGCATCGGCGCTTGAAGACTCATCAATGGTTCAACGTTAGGCACCAGAGGCCTATTGCTGTAGGTGGTGCGCCAGCCTAAGAACATACGGTGCTGATCTTCTTTCTTTTTCGAAGGCAATACTTCATGTACCATTCTTTCGTAGAAAATAAAGATGTGGCCAGGGGGAATGGTAATCAGCTGTTGTTTGTCTTTGTATTTTTTCATCTCTTCTTTTCCAATCTTAGCAAAGCCACGGTTTTGAGCCACTTCCTTGTGGGTGCCAGGGCAGCCAGAGAAGTACTGATCGAATGGGTCTAAGTTCACCCAACCACCGTATACTGTATCCGTTGGACCTGCCCCTGGCGATTCGTCGCGATGGAAGCTTTCTTTTCCAGGTTTTTGAGAAGGCCTTCTGATCATGGTACGATCAAAACATTGCTCGAACTGAAGCTTACGGTCTTCTTCGAGCATAGGACCAAATACTTCAGTCAGCACGGTACCGTGAGCCCATGAGCGTAGATCTCTACAGAATGGATCGTGCTGTCCAACGTGAGTGAATGCGCAACCGCCTTGTTGAAATTTCTCCCCCTCTTCCATCATTTTACGTCCGTTGATAAACTCTGGATTGTGAGCAAACACATGGCGTAATGCTGCTCTCAACTCACCATTTTTTGCTTTTTCTTCCAAAAAAGGTATGACGACGTAGCCGTGCTCTTTTAAATGTTCTGTGTAGTTAACACTGCTGCTCATTATAAATACTTCACGCGTGTACGTATATGGATCGTGACGTTGAAGAAGATGTAGAAGAGAAAGAAATAGAGCTTCACGAGAATCCTATTCCGATAGTCTTACAGCCTTACAATGTTTCAAACAAATATGAAATATACGACAGTCCTCAATGGCACTATGTGTATAAAGTAAATTGCTTTTTGTTTTCTTTGGGTTTAGCAGTTGGGTATTTCTTAGGTACTTTTTTACCACCGCTTAAATTATAATCGTCCGGTTGAAGTTTGTGTTAAAATAAGTTCTCTTGTTTTACACTAAATGGTAATAAGTAAACCAAAATGATGACTCCGATGTGCCAGATGTTTGTATGTAGTTCGTATATTTTTACTGTCATAGTGCTGCCTGTCCAGGCGTACCATCCAAAATAACTAAATAATAACGCACCGTAGATCAAATGAAAAATGTTGCACTTTCTTACATAAAAAAACACATTTAGTATGAGAATAGCATTGGCTACCAAAATGTCAATGACCTTCCACCAGCGATTGATTAGTCCCTGATTCATACTGGCGGCGATAAATAGCACGGAATAGCATATGGCAAGAGTGAAGCGCTCTATTGGAAGTCTTAAATAATTTAACGCACCAAAAATTCCACTCACGCACAAGATTACATTGAGCAAAATAACACTATGGAGTATAGGAACTCGTTTCCTATCGTATTTGTATCGTAGCGTCATGGGTTTTTTCTTAATTTGCTCGTCGGTTAAGGTTTTGTACTCTACCTCGCAATCCATTTGCTCTACGTTTTGCTCTACAGGTACGATATCATATTTCATAATACTACTACACACACATACCTGTATATATAAGAGAAAGAAACAAAAGTAAAAGAAAGAAACAAAAGAAAGAAACAAAAAGAAATCTATTTCAACGTTACGATGGCTTATTCCAAACCAATTCATGCCGCCGTGCTCACCTTCAGTTGCTTTGCCGAAGGGCATGTGGGTATGAAAATTGAACAGAACCAAATTGCAAAAGATGGTAAAAACAAACCATTGTACCCGCATGATTTGAGAGCTATCGCTAAAAAATTGAACACAACTGCTGATAGATGCATGACTTACAATTTGGGTACGGGACAAGATGGAGAGCCTGTTGCCGAAGTAATGGTATTGAAAGATGGAATGCTAATGTTGGATGTGGACAAAGATAAGCTTTTGTACGAAATTCAAAATATCCCCATAGCAGATAAGCAAATGCTCAATACCCGCCAAAACAAAGTGATGAACAAGCACAAGCGCCACAACTTCAATATTGGCGACAAGATCATATCAGCTGATATTGCCAACGGCCAAAGCACCTTGTACAACTTCAACTGTACCTTTCTATCGGAAGCAAAGAAGTTGCGCGATGCATTTACCAATTTGGCTCCCGGTGATCACACAATGAAGAATTTGCTCGCTGAGGCAAATATTTATTATGCCGACGAGTACAAAAAGAATAACTATTGCGGCATCGGATACCACGGGGATGCTGAGCGCCCTCGAAGCCCTGTCATTGGTTGCAACGTAGGCAATACACGCTACTTATCTTTCCGTGCCTTTTACAAGAACCGCTACTTCAACGACCATGAAACTCGTATTAAGTTGGAGCATGGAGATATTTATTTTATGTCTGGACATGCGGTTGGTGTAAATTGGAAAAAGAGTGCTCAAGTTGTATTTCGCCACCGTGCTGGAAGTTTGAAATTCTTAGAGAAGGATGACAAAGACCGCCAAAGGCGTTGGGAGCTGGCAGAGAAGAAAGCAAACGCAAAGAAGTCCAACACCTCAGATGAATTGGAAAAAAAGAGAAAGAAAGATGAGGTTCAAGTCATTGATTACACCGAAGATGTTGTAAGAGGTGGAAAAAAATACAAAAAAGTAGTTACGTATGTACCTATGGTTGATTTAACTTAACCGCACGTGTGCCCTTGTGGGTGGGTCCTGCTACACACTGGACAGTGCATCAAATGGAGGCTATGGGTAGATCCATACACTCCAATTCTACCCGTTGGACGTGGGGAGCAAAATTGATTGGTGGCAAAACGCAAAGGGTGCATTTTGCCTAGTAAAATTTTCATATCTTTATTATTTTGTTCTAAAAATGCTATACGCTTTTGATACCGTTGTTTCATACATTCGTACTGTTCTTTTAATTCGTTACAGTACTCTAGATACTCTCCCTC